>OJCW01000542.1_pt1 | contig 11802 bp, 13 predicted proteins | sample 1592461 | NCBI WGS metagenome assembly OJCW01 (sample SAMN05416884, study PRJEB24817) | seawater metagenome | isolation source: Sea water | place: Canada:Atlantic | collected 2013-11 | reverse complement strand
AGATTCCTCTACGTCTCGTGGGCTCGGAGATGTGTATAAGAGACAGATATAATGGTTTTATCAATTACCAATTAAGCCATTAATATGAGCAACAACACTTCTACTTAATGCACCTAAATGATAACCACCTTCAAGCATTGACACTATTCTTCCTTGCCCATGCTCTTTTGCAATAGCTTTTAATTCATCCGTAATCCAACGATAATCGCCTTCGGTTAAACTAACATTAGACATATCATCTTCAATGTGAGCATCAAAACCTGCTGAAATAATAATTAATTCTGGTTTGAAATTCCTTAAAGCGGGTAGCCAATGTTCAGAGATCGCTTTTCGAAAATCAGGACCCTTGGTAGTAGCTTTTAAAGGCGTATTAATTACAGGTGGTGTGTCACTCTCTATAATTTCAAATGGATACAGTGGGTATTCATAGCTTGAACAAAAAAGATAACCTTTGTCATCTTCGGGCGTCGCGTTAAAGTGGTTTCTTACAATATCTTCGGTGCCATTTCCATGATGGACATCAAAATCGACTATCGCTATGCGTTTTAAACCGTATTTTTGTTTAGCATAAGCCGCTGCCAAAGCAGCGTTATTGAAAAAACAAAAACCCATGCCTTTATCATGCTCAGCATGATGTCCAGGTGGTCTGGTGGTACAAAATACAGAGGTTAACGTACCGTCCATAACTAAATCAACAGCATCAACAGCAGCCCCGGCAGAATACTGAATAGAGGTGAGTGTTTTTGCATTCATTTCTGAGTCTGGGCCAACGGTAAAGTTTTCTTCACCTTCACTTGGGGCATTATCATAAACAAAGTCAATGTGTTCTTGTGTATGTGCTAATGATAATAAACTTTTATCAATAGGCTTTGAATCAAATTGACGGACAACATAATCTAAACCACTTCGAATTAATTGATCCGAAATAGCGGTTAGGCGCTTTCCTGTTTCAGGATGATGTTCACCCATATCATGTTCACCACAACGGTAGTGTCCAATAATTCCAACTGTCATAATTACTCCTTATTATATTCTTGTGTATTTGTATCAACCGTTTCAGGTTGGGTTAAGGTAAGCTTTAAGCTCACTTCATCAAAATCTTCGCTCGGTTCACGTACAAAACCGACTTTTTCAAATACTTTTAGCATTGAGGCATTATCTCTACGGACGCAAGCAACTAGGCTATCCAGCTTACGAATTTTGGCGATGGCAATCATTTCACGTAATAAGGTACTTGCCATTCCTCGGCCACGCAGACTTTCTTTAATAACAAAGGCCACTTCGCCACTGTTGATGCTCTTAATATAGTAATAACGTGCAACAGCTTGTATTACTTCACCCATATGATCATTTACCGTGAAACACAGCGCTAAATCAGTGTGCTGATCAACACTTACCAAATTACAAGACTTCTCTCTGGTCATTTGGGTTATATGGTGGTTGTAACGCATTATTAGCGTTTCTTTATTGTGAGAATAGAAAAACTCTTGCAGTTTACGTTCATCTGCTGGTCCTAAAGGTCTTAGGGTATAGTTAGTATAAGAAAAGATAAAACGCTTCATTTCAATATCACCTAACTCAGGTACTGAACTTGGCGAGGTCTCTTGGTACTCAGGAACCCAGTAATGTTTGCGCACATCAGCAAGTAATTTATCTCTGAATTTTGGGTGAGCGATACGTATGAGCTCTAGTGAACGTTCACGGATACTTTTACCTTGTAGTGAAGCAATCCCAAACTCGGTTACTACATACGCTACATGTCCACGTGAAGTTACTACGCCGCCACCTTCGGTTATATGGGCAACTATTCTAGAAATACTTCCGTCTTTGGTTGTGGAAGGTAGTGCTATGATAGCCTTACCTCCTTTACTTAAAGAGGCACCACGAACAAAATCGACTTGTCCACCAATACCACTGTAGAATTGATATCCAATAGAGTCAGCGACCACTTGTCCGGTTAAATCTACCTCAATAGCGCTATTTATCGATACCATATTGTCATTTTTAGCAATGATATCTGGCGAGTTAACATGATCGGACGGATAAAATTCTATGTGAGGGTTACCATTAACAAAGTCATATAGCTTTTGGCTACCGACACAGTTAGTAACAACCGCTTTATCTTTATGATAGGTTTTTCTACGATTATTGATAACGCCTTTTAGCATGAGTTCAATAACCCCATCAGAAATCATTTCAGAATGAATACCTAAATCTTTATGATTGCCTAAATAGTGAAGAACAGCTTCTGGAATTTTACCAACACCTATTTGTAAAGTGGCGCCATTTTCTACCAGCATGGCCACATACTGGCCAATTTGCTCAGTTCGTTTGTCAAACTGAGGCGGGAATACTTGTGGCAAGTCTTGGTCGGCGTGCATCCAACCGTGAATTTGATTTACATGCACAAAACTATGACCATTGGTGCGTGGCATTTTTGTATTAACTTGAGCAATAACATATTTTGCTGCTTTTACTGCAGATGACACCACGTCAACACTCACACCTAATGAACAGTAGCCATACTCATCAGGCGGGCTGACCATAATTAGTGCCACATCAAGCGGTAAACTATTTTCATTAAATAAGCGTGGAATATCAGAAATAAAACAAGGGGTATAATCGCCACGGCCTTCGGCAATTGCTTCTCTGATGTTTTTACCGCCAATGAACAAACTATTTACTTTGAATAAGTCTTTGTGTTCGGGTTTAGCCCAAACATTTTCAGATAGCGTTAAAATATGTACCGTTTCAATATCATGTAAATTTCGGGAGTTAGCAATTAGATCGTCAATTAATGCATTGGGAACAGCGGCATTTGAACCGATAAAAATGCGGTTTCCAGATTTTAAGTATTCATCCCACTTGATACTATCTTTTTTAGTATCATGTTCTTGATTTGTTGCCGACATTTTAATTCCTGTTATTTGGCGAATGGACTACGTGTGCCATGTATTCCATATTGATTTTATTAAATTAAAGCACTTTATATGTTGATAAGCTATTAGCTATAAGTATGACCTAAATAACAGATTATTCATTGATCACAGTCAATGCTACAATGTTTTTTTTCAATGAATTTCTTAAGTGGCAATGAGTAAAATATTCATCATCGGCTTACCAAGAACGGCCACAACAAGTGTGTGCTTGGCTTTTCTTGGGCTAGGCTATAAAACGGCGCATAATGCCTATACAGAACATGCTTTTGAAGAAGCACAAGTACTGGCGGATACGCCAATATTTTGTGATTACAAAAAACTTGATACGCACTTTCCAAACAGTAAGTTTATTTACTTAACACGTGATGCCACTTTGTGGCTACCTTCAATAAAACAACTATTAGAACGGATGATAGTCAACTTACAGCGCTCTGATGGTGGCTTTAATCCTTATTTGAAGCGCTGTTATAGTGACGTGTTTTCACCTTTATCGGTTACAAATATCGCTGACGATGATTTTTTACTTTCTTGTTATCAACGGCATCAGCAAGGCGTTGTTGATTATTTTCAACAACGAGAGAAAGACTTATTAACGATTGATGTGAGTGATGAACACAGTTACCAAGCCTTATTAACTTTTTTGAATGTTGAACAATTAGATGAAGGTAAAAGAGGGTTTAAACAAATAAATATTGGCGGTAAGGTTAAAGCATGGCAAGACATTAACAATGTTTTAAAAATAGAGTCTACGAATAAAGGGCGCATTGATAAGATCCTTTATTGATTATAATCATTGTAGCGAGTGAAATTCAGAGGTAAAATCAGCGAAATTTACTCGATATTTGAAAATACTTTTTATGTTTGAATTAAAATATAACACGACCCAAGCATGGACTGATGCCGTGATGGCTGATTTTCCTCGTTTTCTACAAGATCATGCTGCAGCAGAAAAAAAAGCATCAGGAATGGCGATGGCAATGCTTTCTCATTACCCTGATAAGGCTAAATTAGTACGAGCAATGACAGATTTAGCAATTGAAGAGCTCATTCATTTTAAACAAGTTTTAAAGTTACTAGTCGCTAGAGACGTTACTTTAGGGCAAGATAAAAAAGACCCCTATATTACGCAAATTCGTGCATTATTTCGTAATGGTACTAGCCTGTTTTTACTTGACCGTTTATTAGTTGCTGCAGTTATTGAAGCGCGAGGTTATGAAAAATTTTGGTTAGTGTCTCAAGCACTTCCAGAAGGAAAAGATAAAGACCTGTATGTTGCTATTGCAAAATCAGAAGAGAAGCATAAAAACCTATTCGTTGAGCTAGCTTATGATTATTTTGATAAAAGTGAAGTTGATGAGCGCTTAGAAGAAATTTTGATTGCTGAAGCAGATATTTGTAAAGGCTTACCCATTAAAGCAGTTCTTCACTAAAGTGTATAAATCATAACAATGAAAACGCGTTTTAATAGCCTAACGCCACAGCTTATTCAGCAACGTAAATTAGTGCATGAGCTTTGTCGGCAGTTTAGTCGAAGCCCAAGTAAAGGAAATTTAAAACGATTAAAGGCATTGTTTCATTCTTGTGGTGAAGATGTATTTATTGAGCATGGTTTTCATATGGATTATGGCGATCATATCAGTGTAGGTGATCGTGTTTTTATTAATATCAACTGCACACTAGTAGATGGTGCACAGACAGAAAATCATGATAATAACTCTCTAAATAAGGGAAAAATTAGCATAGGGGATGATTGTTTAATTGGCCCCAACGTTCAATTATTAGCCGTTTCACACGATATCGATCCTCAAAAACGCTTAGCAAAGCATAACTTTGTTGACGATATTACCATTGGTCATAATGTTTGGTTAGGTGGTAGCGTCATTATACTCGCTGGGGTTACCATTGGTGATAATGCTGTTGTAGGCGCAGGTAGTGTGGTCACTCATGATGTTGAAGAGCAGTGTCTTTACGCAGGAAATCCCGCCCGTAAAATAAGAAGCTTATAAGCCCTATTAAGTAATTAACTAGGGTAAAAGCGCATAAGTCGTTATAATTAAAAATTATTCTTATTAATTATAACGACAAAGGTTCGATATGCGCTTTCTTTCACATCGTTTAGTAATGCCCTATGATTTAAATTATGCCAATTCTTTATTTGGTGGTCGCGCTCTAGAGTGGATTGATGAAGAAGCCGCTATTTATGCTATTTGTCAACTTGAAACTAATTGTTTAGTGACAAAGCATATCGGCGAAATAAGCTTTGAGTCGGCTGCTTTGCAAGGGGATATCGTTGAATTTGGTCTTGCTACTAAAAAAGTTGGCAATACTTCCATCAGTATAACTTGTTTAGTTCGAAACAAAGCCACTAAAAAAACTATTTGCTTGGCGGATGATATTGTCTTTGTACAAGTTGATCCTGATACGAGAAAACCTATTCCTCACGGTAAAACCTTAGAGCAGCTTTCAAATGAAGTAGAAGAATAAATAGATTAGCTTTAGGTCGTTTACATTTAGTAAATAATAAGATGAAATATTGCTAAGTTATGCGGTTAGCAATAGAATAATTCAATTATTTCCTATTATTGATTGCTATTATGTCTTCAGATCGCTTTGGCACCAGTGCTAACTATAAACAAAAAGAGCAGGGGTATCGTGACCGTGCTCTGAAGTTATTTCCTTGGGTATGCGGCCGCTGTGCTCGTGAATTTGTTTATTCAAATATTAAAGAGTTGACCGTACATCATATGGATCATGACCATACGAACAACCCAAATGATGGCAGTAACTGGGAGTTACTTTGCATATACTGCCATGATAATGAGCACGCAAAATATACTGAACATGCTCAATATCAAACTGAGGTGAAGGCAGGCGATACTAATCAAGACTCGGCAACTTATAATCCGTTTGCGGATCTTAAATCTATGCTGAAAAAATAACCCTTTTGGTTTTATCTTACGCGCCTGTTAAATAAACTTGGTAGCCATTAATGCCAAAAAATCGGATAGATTTTTTTAGTTTTACTTTTTTGGCTATCAATAAACCATCACAATAAATTTTTACCACTTGCTTATCACCATTACTATCGGTTTCAAAGGTATGATTATCATTGAGTCTTAGGTTATCAAAATCAGTTTTCATTATAAGTTTCATTTAATTGTGCCCCATAACCGTTTGATTTGTATTAGCCGCTTATAAAAGTAAATTCAACTTGTCTCTATCGCCGTTTTTTGTTCATGGCGAATGTAAACGAAATTCAAAATGAACAAAGCAATGATAAAAGGCAAGCTTGTGATTACAACATAATGCCAGCCTCCTGCAAATAATACCCAACCAGCCATTAATGAGGCAAAGGCTTGAAAGCCAAATAATATAAAGTCGTTGGTTGCTTGTACCTTATGTCGTTCGCAAGGAAAGTAGCTTTGGGGTAGTAGGGAAGTTCCAGTTAGAAATAGAAAATTCCACCCAATACCTAATAACATTAATGCCCACCAATAATGCATGACTTCCTGACCAGAAAAAGCGATTAAAGCAACGGCAATGTAGATAATACTGCCAAGCTTTAATAGGCCTTTTAAGGCCACCTTTTTAATTAACCAAGGAGTCAATAGCGAAGGAATATACATTGCGGCTATGTGGCTTTGTATAACCCATTTTGTTTCAACTAAACTGTGCCCTTGCATATGATGCATACTTAATGGTGTGGCAGTCATTAAGTAACTCATTAACGCATAGCCTATCGTTGCGGTGCAGACAGAAATAATAAAAATAGGTTGCTTTACTATACTTGATAATGGTCTTGCTTCACCGATATTTGAGGTGGTTTTTATTTCGGGTTCTTCGAAAAAAACCATAATAAGTGCTGCTAAACCAATAAAAAAAGCTAATAAGAGAAATGAGCCAGCATAACCATGTGGAGAGGTAAGCCACTCTTTTGCTGTTACCGCTATTTCAGGCCCTAAGAAAGCGGCAAATACACCGCTTAACATTAAGATAGATAAAATTTTAGGAATATCGTCTTCATTATCTGTACTTTCTATGGCGACAAATCGTAGTTGCTGCGTGAAAGAGCTACCAATACCAAATAAGAAGCTTGCGAAAGCAAATAATTCAAACAAGGCTAATTTAGTTGCTGTAATTGCAAACAAAGATGCAATAAAAAGGCAACTAAAGCCTGTAAATACAGCAAATTTTCTGCCCTTTGACCGAGCGATAATAGCTGCCGGTATAGAGCCAGCAGCAACACCTAAAATCATCAGACTAATCGGCAGTGTTGCTAATGATGGGTTGGTTGTTAGTTCACTTGATAATAACCCGCCAATAAAAACAATAATTGGTGCGGAGCACATTACCAAAGGCTGTGCCATAAACAGTAAACTGATGTTTCTGGGGAGTGAAAACTTTTTCGTCAGAAAAATAGCAGAAAGAAGAATCAGTGTAGTGATCAAAAAAATAATAATCATTATTAGCCAGAATCCATTGCCAAAATAGTTTTGATATCAAGTTTACCTTGATATTTTATTATAGACTCTTGTTGTTGTTGACGAGCTAAAACAGCCATACGATCTGATAACTCATTACCTTCTATATTGGCATGGCCTTTAACGTGCGTTATCACTAACTGTTTCTTAATTGCTTGATAAAGGGAAAAACACTCCTTGATCAGTTCAACGTTTTTTATTTCTTCACCCTTACCACGGGTCCAACCTTTGGCTTTCCAACCATTAGCCCACTTGGTGATGCAATCGATTGAATATTTAGAATCAGACAAGACTTGTACTTGTTCAACGTTGTCTAAATATTTTTTAGCGAGTTTAAAGGAATATAACAAACCATTTAGCTCTGCGGTATTATTGGTGCCGTTTGCTTGGTAAAGGCCATAATAAAGTACACTGACTTTACCTTTATGGTAGACAGCCAAACCAGTACCTGATTTACCTGGGTTTGGCGAGCAAGCTCCATCGCAATATATTTGAATTTCCGCCGTTATTTTTGGTGGTGTAGTGCTGCTATTGCTTGTACGCGTTTTGTTGACTGAGCTTTTGTTAGTGGGACTTTTATTGGTTAACGAGCGCTTCATCAAAGCTTTAGTATAGGTTGAATTAAAAGCAGCTTCAGCTTCTGCTTTTGAGGGAAACCCCATAAATTGTGCGTCTGAACGTCCTTGCGTATGGCTTTGAACTTCTGACCAAGTTGCAAAAACACCTGTTTTAGCTCCTTTCCAAACCACATAAAATTTTTTACTCATAAAATATTTTTCTACTGATTATGTAATGCGTAACATTATCATCAATAAATATCTTCATAGCTAGCAATAATAGGGTTTCGGCGTTAAAAGCTTAAGTTTTCGAAGAATAAAGCGGGTTAAAATATTAATACCTTTTTCCTGCGTAGAAAGCTTGCTAAAATCAGCCTCAATTACAGACAGTATTTAGGATTTTTCATGGCGATTAATTGGTTTCCCGGCCACATGCACAAAGCACAAAAAGAAATAAAGGAGATATTGCCTCAAATAGATGTAGTGATTGAGGTGTGTGATGCACGCTTACCTTTTAGTAGTGAAAACCCAATGATCACAGAAATAAGAGGCGACAAGCCGCTTATTAAAATTTTGAATAAAAGTGACTTAGCCGATCCGGAAAAAACACAAGCTTGGTTGGCGTATCTAGAGTCTCAACATAATGTTAAGGCGATTGCACTAACCACCGAAAATAATGCTACGGCGAAAATGATCCCTGAATTAATTCGTAAACTTGTGCCTAATAAGGACGAAGAAGGTAAGCAAATTAATGCGGTCATTATGGGTATCCCTAATGTCGGTAAATCAACCTTGATTAATACGTTAGTTGGCAAAGCAAAAGCGAAAGTAGGAAATGAGCCAGCAGTAACAAAAGGTCAACAACGTATCCGTCTTGAAGAAGGGCTCTACTTATTTGATACGCCAGGAATGTTATGGCCAAAAATTGCCAATGAAAATAGTGGCTATCGATTAGCTGTTTCAGGCGCTGTTAAAGATACTGCATTTGATCATGATGATATTGCCTATTTTGCGGCAGAATATTTATTAGCTAATTATCCAGAGCGCGTAGTTGAACGCTATAAGCTTGATGAAGTCCCTCAGCATGAGGAAGACTTAATTGAGGCTATCGGCAGAAAACGTGGTTGTGTACGCAGTGGCGGCCATATTGATATGCATAAAGCATCAGTAATCTTGATTAATGAAATCAGGGATAAAACGTTGGGTGAGATAACCTTTGAAGTACCTGATATTATTGAGAAAGAAAATCAACACTTTGCTGAATTAGAAGAAAAAAGAGTCGCTGCTCGCGAAGCGAAAGCGAAAGCGAGGGGACGTGGTAGGAAAAACAAAAGGTAAGTAGAATGATTGAACACACTGAAGCAACATTTAAGTTACACCCTCAATTAGCGCATGACTGTATTGAGTTAGCAGACTTTCCCTTATGTAAGTTATTACTCTGTAATGACAGTGCTTACCCTTGGTTTATATTAGTGCCGAAAGTAAATGATATTACCGATATATACCAATTAGATTGGCAGCAGCAACAGCAATTACTGAATGAGTCTAGCCTACTTAGTGAGTTAATTATGCAAGTTTTTGTAGGTGATAAAATGAATGTTGCAGCGCTTGGCAACGTTGTTGAGCAACTACATGTACATCATGTTGTTCGTTATAAAAATGATATAAGTTGGCCGAAGCCTATTTGGGGACAGCAACCGTTAACACCCTATACTGAAGTTGAATTGACTAAATTAAAAGAGAAATTGTTACCACAGTTATCAGTCATTTTAGCGGCCACAATAAAATAGCATCTAAATATTTTATTGTGTGAAAACGCCACCTAACACTAAACCCTGATCATAGGGCTTAGTGTTAGGTGGCGTTTATCATTTAATATTACTGAGGGTAACCTGTCATGTTTGCTGGCGATAAAATTTCAGCAATCTGTTGTTCATCGAGTAGCCCTTTTGATCGAATTAATTCGACGATACCTTGGCCGGTTTCCAGTGCTTCTTTGGCTAGTGAGGTGGCGACTTCGTAACCTAATACGGGAACAACTGCCGTTACCACGCCAATACTTTTCTCCACATAATCGTTACATTGTTGTTCATTCGCTTCGATACCTACAACACAGTTTTTACGTAGTGTAACACTCGCATTAATTAGCATATGTATTGATTCTAACATCGCCTGAGCAATAACCGGTTCCATTACATTTAGTTGTAATTGACCTGCTTCAGAAGCCAGTGTAATGGTTAAGTCATTACCAATCACTTTATAACAAACTTGATTAACAACTTCTGGAATAACGGGGTTGACTTTACCTGGCATGATTGATGACCCGGGTTGCATTGCTGGCAAGCGTATTTCACCAAAGCCAGCTCTTGGCCCTGATGACAATAACCGCAGATCGTTACATATTTTTGATAACTTAACCGCTAATGATTTTACCATAGCAGAGTAGATCACAAAGCCTTGAGTGCTCTGTGTTGCTTCTACTAAATCTTCGGCTAAATATAATGCATTGATGCCTGAAGCTTCACGTAAATATTTGATCACTTTTTGGGAATAACCTTTTGGTGTATTTAAACCTGTCCCTATTGCAGTCCCACCCATGTTCACGCCATTAAGGGCTTTTTGTCCTTCAATTAAAGTGCCTACTTCACTGTTAATAGAGCGTGAAAATGCTTGAAATTCTTGCCCTAAAGTCATCGGTACAGCATCTTGTAACTGGGTTCGCCCCATTTTGATTATATGATTAAATTGTGCTGCTTTTTGCTCAAAGGCTTTAGTTAGCATGGCCAATTCTTCACATAGATAATTACTGGCATGAAGTATTGCTAGATGTAAAGCGGTTGGGTAAGCGTCATTGGTTGATTGTGATGCATTAACATGATTGTTAGGATGGCAGTGTTGATAATCACCGCGTTGATAACCCATTAATTCTAATGCTCTATTGGCGATGACTTCGTTAGCATTCATATTAGTTGAAGTACCTGCGCCTCCTTGAAGCATGTCTAAGGTAAACTGCTGATGTAACTTTCCTTTGAGTAATTCATCACAAGCTTCGCAAATACTCTTTTTTTGTAATGCGGTAATAACCCCACAATCAGCATTGGCCATTGCGGCTGCTTTTTTAACTTGAGCTAAGGCAAATATTAACTCAGGGTAACGGTGCAAAGGTTCGCCACTAATATAAAAGTTATCTTGGGCGCGTAAGGTTTGAATACCAAAGTAAGCATAATCTGGAACTTCTCGCTCTCCTAATAAATCATGCTCAGTACGTGTTTTGCCACTCGCTAACTCTAAAATATCAACTTTTGCACTCGATTTAGTTGGGTTTAATTGGGTTAACAATTGTTTGAGAATATTTTCAATTATCTGTACTTTAAATTGAGGTAAGGTATTTAATATAGCGTAAAGTTTTTCTGCTGATATCTGGTAAATAGTTACAGTTGTTTGGCATATTGCAGTCGTGGTATGGTAAGACTCTTCCACTAGTAAGCCTTCAGAGATTGAGTCTCCTCGGCCAAAAGTTATTAACGTTTTGTGCTCTCTGTGTCCTGTCACTCTTGATATATCAATATTGCCTGAATTGATTACAGCAAAGCTATCACGAATCTGTCCTTCATGGTGCAGTATATCGCCAGATGAATAGTGTTTTAAGTTCATAAGCGAGGCGAGTGTTTTTAAGTCGTCTAATTGGGTGTTTTTAAATGTCTGACAGCTAGATAAAAGTGCGAGTAGTTGTTCCATATTATTCCCAGTATTCAGTTTTCAATACTTTGAATATGACCTGTCTCTTATACACATCTGACGCTGCCGACGATCTACTCTGTGTAG
>OJCW01000540.1_pt1 | contig 11830 bp, 14 predicted proteins | sample 1592461 | NCBI WGS metagenome assembly OJCW01 (sample SAMN05416884, study PRJEB24817) | seawater metagenome | isolation source: Sea water | place: Canada:Atlantic | collected 2013-11 | reverse complement strand
GAGTTGATTCGTACAAGTGATTTTAAAAAACTCATTTTTATGCTATATTTCTGCAAATTTTTTCTCGAATGCTTTTCAATATGATGAATTTCCAAGGTAATCATATTTTGTCCGTTTCGCAACTTGATCGCGAAGCAATAGCCAGAATATTAGATATTTCAGCAAAAATGGCACCTTATGCCGCTCGTCAAAAACGCTGTACTGTACTTGAGGGCGCGATTTTAAGTAATTTATTTTTTGAACCAAGTACACGTACTCGCGTGAGTTTTGGTACTGCTTTTAATTTGCTCGGTGGTTATGTACGAGAAACTGTCGGACAAGAAAATTCATCTCTTAGTAAAGGCGAGTCTTTATTTGATACCGCACAAGTGATCAGCGGGTACTCTGATGTTATCGCTATGCGCCATCCGAAAATGCATTCCGTTGAACAGTTTTCTAAAGGCAGTACGGTTCCTGTTATTAATGGCGGCGACGGTGCTAATGAACATCCCACACAAGCATTATTAGATTTATTTACGATACAGTCTGAAATGATGCACTTTCATAAAGGCCTAGATAACCTTGATATCGTTTTGATGGGTGATTTAAAACACGGTCGAACCGTACACTCTTTATCCAAGCTACTCAGCCTTTATAATAATGTCAAAGTAACTATGGTATCTCCGAAGGCACTACAAATGCCTGACAGTGTGGTTTCTACACTTGAAAATGCAGGTCATCAAGTGATTATCACCGATACTATGGCAGGCAACTTATCTTGTGATGTAATATACCAAACAAGAATTCAACAAGAGCGTTTTGCTAGCAAAGATGAAGCAGATCTATACCGTGGACACTTCAGTTTAAACAAAAGTGTTTACCAGCAATACTGCCGTGAAAACACCGTTATTATGCACCCTTTACCGCGCGACTCTCGCCCTGAAGCAAATGAGCTAGACATAGATTTAAATGATTTAGACAGCTTAGCCATTTTCAGACAAGCACAAAATGGTGTATTAGTCCGAATGGCGCTATTTGCTTTAACCTTAGGTGTTGAAGAGCAATTAACCCAATATGAAAAAGAAGTAAACTGGCACACTAATAAGCGCTAGTTATATTTAATAATCAATCTCAATGATTAAATTTTCCTTATTTACTGAAATAAAAACGACCACTTTTCAGGTCAAATAATTAATCAGTAAACAAAAAAGAGTAAACTTATGACCCAAACTACAAATTTAGTGACAAATAAGTCTGAAGAGTTATTTTCTCAAGCAAGAAAAGTCATTCCTGGTGGCGTTAATTCTCCTGTGCGCGCATTTACCAGTGTTGGTGGTACACCTTCTTTTATTAAGCGTGCCCAAGGGGCTTATATCTATGATGCCGACGATAATGCTTATATCGATTATGTCGGCTCATGGGGACCTATGATCTTAGGTCATAATCATCCAGCAATTTTAGATGCAGTGATTAACACTGCGCAAAATGGATTAAGCTTCGGCGCGCCAACCGAACTAGAAATTTCGATGGCTGAAAAAGTACGAGAATTAGTCCCATCAATGGAATCACTACGCATGGTTAGCTCTGGTACAGAAGCAACCATGAGTGCTATTCGCTTAGCTCGTGGTTACACGAATCGTGATAAAATATTAAAGTTTGAAGGCTGTTATCATGGTCATGCCGACTCATTACTAGTTAAAGCAGGTTCTGGTGCCTTAACATTAGGAGTACCAAACTCCCCTGGAATTCCGGCTGACTTTGCCAAGCATACGTTAACGGTTAGCTATAACGATATTGAACAAGTTAAAGCCATTTTTGCTCAATACCCTGATCAAATCGCCTGTATTATTGTTGAACCAGTAGCAGGCAACATGAATTGTGTTCCTCCTGTTGAAGGTTTCCTTGAAGGTTTACGTGAAGTTTGTGATCAATACAGCTCAGTATTAATTCTCGATGAAGTTATGACGGGCTTTCGCGTAGCATTAGGTGGCGCCCAAGCATATTATAATATTAAACCAGATTTAACGACCTTAGGTAAAGTAATTGGCGGCGGCATGCCAGTAGGTGCTTTCGGCGGTAAGCAAGAAATAATGGATTACATCGCACCAGTAGGTCCTGTGTATCAAGCTGGTACCCTATCAGGCAACCCAATAGCCATGGCGGCTGGATTAGCTTCATTAACAGAATTAGCAAAAGGAGATAAGCATCAAGACTTAACTGCTTCTACTGAAAAATTAGCAATGGGGTTAAAAGCGGCAGCAGAACGCCATGGTGTTAGTTTAAGTATCAACTATGTCGGTGCTATGTTTGGTTTTTTCTTTACTGATGATGAGCAACCTATCACTACTTTTGAACAAGTGATGGCTTGTGACAGCGATAAGTTTAATCGTTTCTTCCATTTAATGCTTGAACACGGTATTTACCTAGCGCCTTCATCATTTGAAACAGGCTTTTTATCGACTGCTCATAGTGATGATATTATCGAAAAAACCCTTGAAGCGGCAGCTAAGTGTTTCGCACAACTATAAACACTACTTTTGACTCTATCGCATAAAGCTATTTGGTAAAAATAAAGGCCAGAGGCACTAATTAAATTTAAATAAATTAGTGCCTCTGGCCTTACTATTCATAATCAATCCAAATAAATATTCGGGCTAGACTGTTCTAAATTAACGCATAAATTCATCAAATATCTGCACTGTCACTGTTTCTCCTGCTGCAACCTTTCCTTGTTCAGATGCTAAAATAATAAAACAATTAGCCTGCGCTAGACTGGAGAGAATGCCTGATCCTTGTGAGCCTGTTGAAGACACAATATTTTTTCCTTCCTCATTTAGAGTCAAAATTCCTCGCTGAAGATCCATACGACCAGGAGACTTCTTTAAGTCATGTACACACTTTACTTGTAACAAGGTTCGCTTAAGTGGTTGTGCATTTTGCATTTTAGTTAACGCAATCAAAGCCAATTGATGAAAAGTTACTAATGCGGATACTGGATTGCCCGGTAGGCCAAAAAAAATGCTGTTAGGTAACTTACCAAACGCAAAGGGTTTACCCGGCTTCATTGCTATTTTCCAAAAACCAATTTCACCTAGATCATCTAATACTGTTTTAGTGTAATCAGCATCGCCCACAGAAACACCACCAGAAGAAATTACCGCATCGGCCTGTTTGTCTGCTTGCTCAAAGGCCGCTTTAATCGCCTCAAAATTATCTTCGATTAAGCCAAAGTCAATTACCTCAACATTCAGCTTTTCTAACATGCCTCGTAATACAAAGCTGTTACTCTCATATATATCGCCAGACGTTAAGGCTTGCCCAGGTAATTTTAACTCATCTCCTGTTGCAATTAACGCTACCGTGACTTTTCGATACACGCGAATTTCACTAACGCCTAATGATGCTAATATACCAATATCTACCGCTGATATTTTATGCCCTTTAGCCAGAACCTTCTGACCAAGTTGAATATCTTCACCCGCCTTTCGCACGTGAGAGCCAAATTGCTTTTCTTGTAAAAAAGTAATCTTGTCTTCGCTCGCTTGAACATTTTCTTGCATTTCAACACTATCACAACAACTAGGCATTTTAGCACCCGTCATAATACGTATACATTCGCCCAAGTTACACTTTCCTTGATAAGGGGCGCCTGCCATTGATCGGCCGACCAAGGTCAACGTTTTACTTTGCTGAAAACTTTCGAGTGCAAAAGCATAGCCATCCATCGCAGAATTATCGTGATTAGGAACATTAAGAGGACTCGAAATATCTTCTGCTAGTACAGAGTTCATCGCTTGCTCTATATTCAGATTAACCGTTTCAGTCACTGGGGTTATTTTTGACAACATATTTTGCATTGCCTGTTCAAAAGGCATTAAACCAGGGGCAGAACAACAATCAGACATAAAGTACTCACTTCACTTAAATGGTAATAATTAGTTTTAATGGCGCTAGTATCGCTCACTTTTACAATAAAGTAATAGCTATTTAGTGACTACTTTGGCTCATATTGCTTGTTTGTTGATAAGAATCAAAATTCAAATACTTAAAATCAATTACGATATTTTATTATTAGATGATATATACTCAATTATAGTCATATGACTACAATTAAATAATTTACACCGAGCTGTACTTGCTAACATCTTGATTTTTATAACATTAAGATTATGTAATTATAAGCCGTAGCAACTGTTTTATATCAATAGTCTGCTGCCAGGGTTAACAAGGAAACACGTTAGCCTCCCTACATTTGGAAAGGTGACATGTTAAAAGACAACTTCGGCCGCCGGTTTTATTACCTGCGCCTATCGATTACTGACGTATGCAATTTCAGTTGCAATTACTGCCTACCTGACGGTTATCAATGTGATCAACCGCGAGACTTTATGTCTATTGCTGAGATAAAACGCTTAACCACCGCTTTTGCCAGCTTAGGAACAGAAAAAATTCGCATAACTGGTGGCGAGCCTGCACTACGTAAAGACTTACCCGACATTATCAATGTTTGCAAACAAACCCAAGGGATAAAAAAAGTAGCGATAACCAGTAATGGTTTTAAGTTACCTGAACACCTACCTCAATGGTTAGACGCAGGAATTGATGCCATTAATATCAGTATTGATAGTTTAGATCCTCGTCAATTTCTTGCGATTACCGGCCATAATAAACTTGATACTATATTAAAAGGTATAGACATGGCGCTCGCCGATGGTCGCCCAAGTATTAAGGTTAATACTGTATTAATGCGTGAATACAGCGGGCGAAATATTCAAAGCTACTTAGATTGGTTAAAAGACACACCCGTTACATTGCGTTTTATTGAATTAATGCAAACCGGTGATAATCAACAATTTTTTGATGCTCAACATGTCCAAGGTTCGCGTATCAAACAAAACTTAATTCTTGATGGTTGGTTACCTGTAATACAAGATCGCTCTGCAGGCCCTGCTCAAGAGTTTTATCATCCTGATTACCAAGGGCGCATTGGCTTAATCATGCCCTATTCCAAAGACTTTTGTGAAAGCTGTAACCGCTTACGCGTAAGCTCTTCAGGAAAATTACACTTATGCTTGTTTAGTGAAAATGGCTTGTCTTTACGTGAGCAGTTACAATCAGACAATATTGAACCATTACAAGCCGAAATTTTATCTTTATTGGGCGATAAAAAAGCAACGCATTTTTTGCATGATAAGTTAACTGGCGGTACCAAACATTTGGCTATGTTAGGAGGTTAGTATGATTTCTCTTGCAGAATCTTTTTCAAATAATGAATGCTTAGGTGTGGTTTTGGCAGGCGGGTTATCTTCTCGAATGGGTCAAGATAAAGCGACATTGCTGCGTAATTCAACTGATATGCTTAACCTTTCCAAACAGTTACTTATTAACTCAGGTATTAAAAACGTCGTGGTTAGCGGTGATAAATATGACATACCAGATATGGTCAAAAAAAGTGGACCAGTTGGTGGGATTTATAGTGTACTAGCACGTTTCCCACAGGCTAAGTCATTATTAATATTACCTGTTGATTTACCGTTTATGAACGCAGAAACGCTAACCGAGTTACGCATTAAAGGTGAGTTAAGCCATAAAGCTACCTACTTTAAAGGTCATAATATTCCGTTGTTTTTACCTAATAATGTCTACATAGAAACTTTTTTTTCAAAAGTTTTTTCTAATAATTTATTTGAAAACGTCAAAAGTATTTCAGGAAAGAACAAGCAGAAACATGGCCCATCAATAAAAATGTTACTGCAAAATACACCACATCAAGCTATTCAATGCGCTGATAGTAGAGTTTTATTTAATACTAATACACCTGAGCAGTGGCAGCAGGCAATGAAACAGTTTGATTTTTAAACGCTTATTTACTTTATACATCCATAAAAGGAACCACTATGTCAGCACACGGCGGCAAAACGTTTATCCCTTTAAATATTGCGGTTTTAACCGTATCTGATACACGCAACGAGTCAAATGATACATCAGGGCAAGCATTAGTTGAACGCTTAACAACAGCAGGACATAATCTAGCTGATAAAGCCATTGTCATTGACGATGTCTATCAACTTCGTGCACAGGTATCTATGTGGATAGCAGACGAGCGTATTAACGCTATTATTTCCACTGGAGGCACTGGCTTTACCGAACGAGATAATACCCCTGAAGCACTCATGGCATTATTTGATAAAAATGTTGAGGGCTTTGGTGAAGTGTTTCGTCATGTATCACTTGCTGAAATTGGTACATCAACTATTCAATCACGCGCCTTTGGCGGCATAGCGAACAAAACCGTTGTATTGTGTGTTCCAGGATCGACAAACGCCTGTAAAACGGCTTGGGATAAAGTGATTAAAGAACAGCTTGATGCAAGTCACAGACCTTGTAACTTTGTCCCACATTTAAATATAGCAGCAAAACAATGTGAGACGCGCGGCTAATGAGTGATTCAACAAATATTACGCCAGAGTTAAGTCATCTTAATCAACAAGGTGAAGCTAATATGGTTGATGTCACCGAAAAATCGATGACGTCTCGTACAGCTACTGCACAAGGGTTTATTAAAATGAACCGCGCCACTTTTGAGCTGATAACTACCGGAAAGCATAAAAAAGGCGATGTTTTTGCCGTAGCACGTATTGCCGGTATTCAAGCCGCCAAAAAATGTAGTGACCTGATCCCCTTGTGCCACCCATTAATGCTGAGTAAAGTTAAAGTTGACTTTACTTTAGACACCCATAACACATCAGTCAAAGTAACCAGTTTATGTCGATTAACAGGACAGACTGGCGTAGAAATGGAAGCATTAACTGCCGTGTCTGTTGCTTGTTTAACCTTATTTGACATGTGTAAAGCAGCCGACCCAGCAATGGAAATTTCAGGGATAAAAGTACTGACTAAGGAAGGCGGTAAATCAGGCCATTGGCAAGCAAACTAATGTCGAATTTCGAGTAATACTTTAGGAAAAGACCATGATAAAAGTTGTTTTTTTTGCCGCACTACGTGAGCAACTAGACTGTAATGAACTAACCGTAAGTAGCGAGAATATCGCTACCATCGCTGATTTAAAACAGCAATTAGCCAGTAAAAATGAACAGTGGAAATCGCTCTTTAATAATATGTCATTATTAAGTGCAGTAAATCACGATATGGTTGATAACAAACACAAAATTGATTCTGGTGATGAAGTCGCCTTTTTCCCTCCTGTCACAGGTGGCTGATCATTTTAGTGTTAAGCAATAAACCGCCAAGATAAAAGAATAAAAGAGCGAATAGATGAATCAAGAAATATCCATACAAACAAACGATTTTAGCTTGGCTGACGAAGTTGCTTTGCTTGAGCAAGACAATGACATTGATGGCGCAGTTGTCACTTTTACCGGCCGGGTAAGAAATAACAACAACGGCATGAATGTCAGTGGATTAACTTTAGAGCACTATCCTGGCATGACTGAAAAGTCATTAATGAAAATAATCAACACAGCTAAAACACGTTGGGATATTGGCCGAGTAAAAGTGATACACCGTATTGGTGAACTGAGTATTGGCGAACAAATTGTTTTTGTTGGTGTCACCAGTAAACACAGACACGACGCCTTTGCCGCGAACGAATTTATTATGGACTTTTTAAAAGTAGAAGCCCCTTTTTGGAAAAAAGAGCGCACCGAGAAAGGTGAAGCTTGGCTTGATGCAAAAGCCACTGATAATAATAAAGCGAAAACATGGTGATCTAAACAATGAGGTTATCCAAGCTATATTCGTTACTACTGATTAACATTTTACTGTGTATGAACAGCAGCTTTGCCTCGAATAATAGTCCACTACGCATTGCTGTTGCTGCAAACTTCACTCCCGTTTTAAAAGAACTATTAGTTGAATTTAATCAGAAAACACAGATTAAGACCCAACTGATTAGTGGAGCTACTGGTGCATTATATTTGCAAATAAAACATGGAGCCCCATTCGATATATTTCTCTCCGCCGATAGCGTTAGACCTAAACTACTAGAACAAGAAAATTTAATATTACACAACAGTCGAAAAACTTATGCGATAGGCCAATTAGCCCTATTATCCATGAGCCACAAAGCACAGTTGAGCGACTTAGCAACACCTCCAAACTATTTTGCGATTGCCAACCCTGACATAGCACCTTACGGCAAAGCAGCCAAACAAACATTGCAGCATTTAAGTTTATGGAAAAAGTATAAAAATAACTTAATAACGGGGACTAATATTAATCAAACCTTCGCTCAAGTACGTAGCCAATCAGTGCACAGTGGTTTGGTAGCCAATAGCCAACTGGTATTGAACAAACTAGCAGGTGCAGTTATTCCTAGCAGTTATCATCAACCCATCTTGCAACAGCTCGTTATTATTAAGAATCGAAAGAATATAGAAAGTGCTGAACGCTTAACTCAATTTTTATTATCGCCAGAGATCCAACAAAAAATAATAAACTTTGGCTACGCAAAAAAACCGCTTACGCATCAATATACGAAACAAGAGAGCGGTCATGCCAAGTCCTGATCTTTTAGCGCTAGCCGTTACCTTAAAAATGGCTGCCCTCACTACTGTGATCTTATTATTGATTGGTACTCCGCTAGCTTGGTTTCTGGCTAAAATGACAAGTCGCTTTAAAGTGATAATAGAAGCCATTGTTGCATTACCTTTAGTGTTACCGCCAACCGTATTGGGCTTTTATTTATTAATTGCTTTTTCACCGCAATACTTACCAGGACAAATTTGGCAACAAGCAACAGGACATCAACTTGCTTTTAGTTTTTCAGCCATTGTTATTGGCTCAGTGTTATATTCACTCCCCTTTGTTGTACAGCCATTACAAAAAGCATTTGAACAATTAGGCGATTCACTCTTAGAAGCCGGAGCTATGCTAGGTGCAGGTCCTATAGACCGTTTTTTCAACATAGTATTTCCTTTAACTAAAGCTAGCTTTATCACCGCAGCTAGCCTAGGTTTCGCCCACACGGTAGGTGAATTTGGCGTGATTTTAATGATAGGCGGTAATATTCCCGGAGAAACACGTGTATTATCGATCGCCTTATTTGATCATGTAGAAGCCTTTGATTATGCCAAAGCCCATGTACTAGCGATTAGTTTACTTATTGGCTCAATGATTTTACTAGCCTCTGTTTATTTATTAAATCTTCCGAATCAAAAGCAGAGGTCATAAGCACACTAATGACAACACTTAACCTAAATTTCAACCTTAATTATAAGGCGTTCCGCTTTACCATACATCAGGCTCTTAATTTAACCGGTATTACCGGAATATTTGGTCATTCAGGTTCAGGAAAATCCACTTTACTTAGGGCTATTGCTGGTTTAGAAAAAAATATTTCTGGCTCAATAACATTAAATAATAAAAAACTAATCGATACTTCACAAAATGTATGTGAAAAACCTGAACAACGTAATATAAGTTTAGTGTTTCAAGATAGCCGTTTATTTCCTCATTTAACCGTACTTAATAATTTACAATTTGCAGCCAAACGTTGTCTTAATAGTCAGCTTAAATTGACTAATATTCTCAAGTTAACTGAATTAGAACATTTAGCTGATGCCAACGTAGTGGATCTTTCTAGTGGCCAAAAACAACGAGTTGCCTTAGCCCGTGCTCTATTGACTGAGCCAAAATTATTACTGTTAGATGAACCGTTAAGCGCTCTTGACCAGGCAAGTAAAACTAAGCTATTAAACTTAATCTTAACGATACAGCAACAACTAAGTTTACCTATTTTATATGTCAGTCACTCTATAGATGAGCTACAACAGGTATGTGACAACATACTGGTATTGTCTCAAGGGAAGGTAGTAAATTATGGAAGTATTCATCACACCATTCATCAACTAAACTTTCTTCCAAACCGCTTACCTAGTGAACAATTAATCCATCAACAAACCAGCTTGTCATTACCTGTTACCAATATAGATAACGGCCAGGGATTAATGGTGCTAGCACTTGAAGAGCAAGAGATTTTATTACCAAGTTTACCGAACAAATGGTGTGATAATTCACCTCTACGTTGCTTTATTCTTGCTAGCGATATTAGTATTTGTTTAACTGAGTCTCACAATAGCACTATTGTTAATCACCTATCAGGCTATATTACTGCCATAAAATCAACTAACGTAGATGAAGCATCTCATGCTGTTTTGGTGACTGTGCTTTGCTCTGGGCAAGAGTTTTTCGTACATATCAGTACATATTCACAGAAGAAGTTATCTTTATGTGTAAATCAACAAGTGTACTTACAGTTTAAAGCCGGCGCTGTACGTACTTACTTGCACTAACAATAGAGCTTTAACAGCTAAATTAAATATAAGGAAATAATGTGTTAACAACGCAAGAACAACTAAAATATTCAAGACAAATTATGCTAGATAAAATAGGCCAATCAGGGCAAGTATCTCTGCGTAATGCCAAAGTACTGATAGTCGGGGTTGGGGGTTTGGGTAATCCGGCGAGCTTATATTTAGCTGCTGCTGGTGTTGGCACGCTTTACTTGGCTGACGGGGATATCATTGAATTAAGTAACTTACCTAGACAAATACAGTTTAGCGAACAAGATATCAATCAAAACAAAGCTGATACTGCGGCAGAAAAACTCAATCAACAGTTCCCCGATTGTCATGTTGAAGCCATTGATGACATGCTAGATCAAGAACTATGTGATTACTATCTACCTCAAGTCGACTTGGTATTAGATTGTTCAGATAATATTGCCACACGATATTTAATCAACCAAGCTTGCATCAACCATAAAGTGCCTTTAGTTGTTGGCGCAGCCACTGGTTTTGATGGTCAACAGATGGTAATAGATCCCAGAGATGACAACAGTGCTTGTTATCATTGTTTGTTTCCAGCGACAGAAAAAGCACCTGCTAACAATTGCCAAACAATTGGAATTTTAGGCCCTGTACTTGCCATTGTTGCCGGGATGCAAGCATTACAAGCGATAAAGCTACTGACAGGAAATAAAGCACAAATTAATAAGTTAAACTTATTTGATGGCTTATCAAACCAATGGCAACACTTTACAATGAAAAAACAAGAAAAATGCACGGTTTGTGGTAAACAAACCTAATATACTCACTTGAACACTGAACTGACGGTGAGTAAACCCTTTTTTAAATTAATACCATATGACACTCGATAACTATTATGGTTAATCTTTATGCCTTTAATAGTGGCTTCAACATCGTCTCTAAACCATTTAATTTAACTTCATACATTAACGCTAATTGCTGTCCTAATTTTCCTTCGGGAAACCCCTTACTATAAAACCACACTAAGTAAGGCTCAGGCAGTTGTAATAGCTTTCGGCCTGCATACTTACCAAAAGGCATAGTTTGGTTGATTGCTTCAATTAATGCTTGTTGATTTTCTACCATAAAACTCTCTCTTTCTAATGTAAGCCTCAGTAATCTGCTGTGGATATGACATAAAAGTGTCATCTACTCACCGTATGATAACGTCAAATTATGAATTAATTATTTTCTAAAACAGGAAAGTGTATGTCAATTATTAGAAAGCGTAGCGCTTCTCATACAAGTTACCTCCCTTATGATGCTCGTGACAATCAGTATATATTAGCTGAATTTACCATGACTGATGAGTTAATTAAGCGTTACTCTGCAAAAAACTCATCTTCTACAACAAATAATATAACTAAAGATTATTGCGATTTTTATAAGCGGTTAACTAAAATACTATTTGATTTGTCTGACTCTTTTGAAGTAGATAACTGCCTTTTTATTGCCAACGATAAACTAACAAGAGTACGTTACCTGTCTCTTATACACATCTCCGAGCCCACGAGACGTAGAGG
>OJCW01000533.1_pt1 | contig 11985 bp, 10 predicted proteins | sample 1592461 | NCBI WGS metagenome assembly OJCW01 (sample SAMN05416884, study PRJEB24817) | seawater metagenome | isolation source: Sea water | place: Canada:Atlantic | collected 2013-11 | reverse complement strand
CTGTTGAATCTGCTGCTCGCGAAATCGCGTACTTCTTCGCTGACGAAGAGCTTTGTTCACGTACTCGTTAATTCGAATTCGTTAACAAAATGAAAAGGGCTTTCGGGCCCTTTTTTAGTCATTACGCAAAGTATCCATAAGTGCATTTTTTGATATTTTACTTAATGATTAAAGTGAGTGAATTGTGTACAATTCGTCCTCGTAAATTTTTATCTCCACCGTCACCGATTGAGGTTGTTTCATGACCGAGCAAAAAAAGATTAACTTATTAGATTTAAACCGAGATGCAATGCGCGAGCTATTTGCATCGTTCGGTGAAAAGCCGTTTCGTAGTGACCAGGTGATGAAATGGATTTATCATTTTGGCGTAGATAACTTCGACGAAATGACTAACGTAAATAAAAAGCTTAAAGAAAAGCTTAAAGCTGAGTGCGAAATTGTAGCGCCAGAAATAACAGTTCGCCAACAAGCAAGCGACGGCACTATTAAGTACGCGCTTATTCTTGAAGGCGGCCAAGAAGTAGAAGCCGTTTGGATCCCTGAAAAAGAGCGCGCTACGTTATGTGTATCATCACAAGTGGGTTGTGCACTTGAATGTACTTTTTGTTCTACTGCTCAACAAGGCTTTAACCGTAACTTAAAAGTATCTGAAATTATTGGCCAAGTTTGGCGTGTAGCTAAAGATATAGGCCTTGATGGTCATAGCGAAAAGCGCCCAGTGACTAATGTTGTGATGATGGGTATGGGCGAGCCTTTACTTAATCTTAAAAACGTAGTGCCAGCAATGGAACTAATGATGGACGATTGGGGCTTTGGTTTATCTAAGCGCCGCGTAACATTAAGTACGTCAGGCGTTGTACCTGCTCTTGATTTACTAAAAGAAAAAATTGACGTAGCACTGGCTATATCTCTTCATGCACCAGATAACGCATTGCGTGACATTTTAGTGCCTGTTAATAAAAAGTACCCTATTGAAGAGTTTTTAGCGGCATGTCGTCGTTATATCGACGGTTCAAAAGCTAATAAAGACGTAACTGTTGAATACGTTATGCTTAATGGCATTAACGACAGCACTGACCAAGCGCATGCATTAGTACAAACGTTAAAAGGCACACCGTCTAAGGTAAACCTTATTCCGTTTAACCCGTTCCCGGGTAACGAGTACACACGCTCAAGTAATAGCCGTATCGACCGCTTTTCAAAAGTACTACAAGCTGCAGGTGTAACCTGTATTGTGCGCCGTACTCGCGGTGATGATATTGACGCCGCTTGCGGTCAATTAGTCGGTGACGTAGTTGACCGTACTAAACGCTTAGCTAAAAAGAAAATCCGTGACGATAACGCGATTGCCGTTAATATCCACCAAGCATAATCTGTAACAGCCTTATATGAATAAGCCATATAAGGCTGTTAAGTTGTTTATTTTTAAATAAATGATGCAAGAGTAAAGCTTTTAGGTAAGATAGGCGACATGGACTAAAAATAAAGAGATAAGGTAATGCGATCTATACTTGCTATAACACTATCAACACTTGCCCTAAGTGGCTGTGTGAGCGAAAGTAGTTATAACGGCAGTAATAAACCCGTCGTCGAAAATAAAGTTAATAATACTGGCGCAGCACGAACACGAATTGCTTTAGCCCTACAGTATTTAAAAACGGGTAATAATTCTCAAGCCAAATACAATTTAGAACGTGCAGCAGCATTTGCTCCTGACTTACCTGAAGTACATTACTCTCTTGCTTATTACTACCAACAAGTGGGCGAAAATCCGCTAGCTGATAAAGCCTACCAAAAAGCACTTGAAATCAAGCCAGACGATCCTAACACCCTCAATAACTACGGTGTGTTTTTATGTGGTATTGATGAATACGATCGTGCAACTGATCAATTTTTAAAAGCTATTGAAGTACCAAGTTATATTCGTGTTGCCGAAAGCTACGAAAATTTAGCCTTGTGTGCTATTGAATTTGATGATTTTGAAAATGCAGAAAGCTACTTTCAACAGGCACTTAATCACAGCTCTCAGCGAACATCTACATTAATTAGCTTAGCCGCACTGTATTACGCTAAAAGTGACTTGTACAAAGCCAGTGAACTTTTAAAACGCTATGAAAGTACGGGTCGAGTATCTTCTCGCGCATTAATGCTTAACTATCTTGTAAAAAACCGAATGGGCAGAATTGAAGAAGCTGAAAAAATTTCAAACACTATTTTGCAAACTTACTCTACCAGCAACGAAGCCTATGCGTTAAAAGAGAAAAGAACACGTTTTAATGAGTTTGAAATACTGCGAGAAAAATACCGTAAAGCGCAGTTAAAAGAACTAAAAAATGACGCAAGCGGCGCGCACGTTAGTTCAAAACCAAAAATAAAAGTTATTAGAAAGAAACGTTCGCCAGAGGACGGGTCAACAAGCTTGGTAACAAACAACGAGCAAAAAACAGATAAAAAGCTCGCAATAGCAAATAACCAAGATGTAAATCCAGTTATAGCAAGAGAAAAGCAAGCTCAAGCATTGCCAAATACGCTCATTACGCAAGCCGACGAAGCAACCGTAATAGCAAAACAAGTAACGACCCAAAAAGAAGAAGCTCCTAAAGTCGTCGCGCCAAGCAATCCTACCGATACATCGGCTGTTATGCTTGCACTTACTACTGAGCACGACTCTGCAGATTCTATAGTAGCAGCGCCTGAAAAAGCACAGCCCGTTTTAGAACCTCAAAAAGAAGTTATACCGACAAAACAACCGGATAAAGCCGATGACGAGGTAACAATAATCTCGTTTGGCGCACCTAAAACAGGCCAGTTTAATTCGCAGCAAACTAGTAACTACAGTAATTCTGCACCTGCAGTTACGAATCAAAAAAACAGTAGTGACGTGGTATTCTACGAAGCGACTAAAAATACAACCGTTTTTGAAAACAGCAACTATCAAAATAATGCTGATATTGAATTTAAAAGCTACGAAGCAGTGCAAAAAACTGAGCTTCCAATGCTTAATCCTAAAGTATCGCCTTTACGCGTGCCATTTCATGTAATTGCTGTTGGCGAAAACCTATTTAGCATTTCGGTGCGATACAATGTTAAACTACAAAAACTCCTGCAATGGAATGGTTTAAAAGAGTCGGATCGGGTAATGAATGGAAGTAAAATATACCTAAACGATCCTAATATTTATTACGAAATTAAAGCTGGTGATTCCCTTTACGATATAGCTACCCAGCGGCATGTATTAATTGATGAATTAATGCGATGGAATAAATTAAGTCCTGATATAGCATTAAAACCAGGGCACAGACTTTTACTAGTGGATCCAGACTCATACACATTATGAATGAAGAAAATACGCAAACACAGAGCGAACAGCCAACTGTAGGCCAAATACTAAAAAATCATAGAGAGCAAGCAAACGTTAGCATCGCAACTATTGCTGCACCGTTAAAGCTGTCTGAACTTCAAATTAAACGCCTTGAAAATGATGAATTTGCGTTACTAGGCCCTATCACTTTTGTTAAAGGCTATATAAAAAATTATTGCCGTGAATTAAAAGTCGATAGCGCACCTATATTAGCAATGATGCCGGCCCCACCAGAGCCGACCAAGCCCGCTAATATGCAAAGCTTTTCGCGCCGAACAGAAAAAGAAGCAAGCGACAGCCGTTTAATGTTTTTTAGTTATTTAATTTTAGCGATTGTTATTGGCTCATCTGCTTTATGGTTTTGGCAAAACGCCACCCCCATTGAAGAGCAAACCAGTAAAATAAACGTTGCCAACTCAATAATGAGTGAACGACAAGCAGCTCAACCCAGTATTTTACAGCAACAGCAACAAGCCGAAATTAACGACGAATTACTATTAGAATCAAAAGATACGCTTGAAACATCAACAAGCCCAGAAGCCGTTACAGAAACGGCTCCTATTACTTCTAACAACGAAAGCCAAGAAGATGCTAGCAGTACAATTGTTATGAACTTTAACGGCGAAAGTTGGGTTGAAATTTACGATGGCGAAGGCGAAAAAATAGCATTCGGCGTTAAAAAAGCAGGCTACATTATGACCGTAAGCGGAACGCCTCCTTTTTCAGTTGTGCTTGGTAAGCATGACGCTGTAGACATTACTTTAAACGGCGAACCTGTAGATGTTTCTGCATTTCCTAAAAACCGTTTAGCCAAATTTACATTACCACTAGCAGAGTAGTCGCTATGTTTTCAGAATCCCCAATTAAACGCAGAAAATCCACCCGTATCAATGTAGGTAACGTCCCTATTGGTGACGGCGCCCCTATTGCTGTGCAATCAATGACCAACACCGACACCATGGATGTTGATGCAACCGTTGCACAAATTCAGGCAATACAAGATGCAGGTGCCGACATAGTGCGTGTATCAGTACCGACTATGGACGCAGCTGAAGCGTTTAAAAGTATTAAAGAACAAGTGACTATTCCGCTAGTAGCCGATATTCACTTTGATTACCGTATAGCCTTAAAAGTGGCAAAGTACGGCGTAGATTGTCTGCGCATAAACCCAGGTAATATAGGTAGCGAAGAGCGTATAAGAGCTGTGGTCGATTCGGCTCGCGAGCATAACATTCCTATTCGTATAGGTGTAAATGGCGGCTCACTTGAGCGCGACTTACAAGAAAAATATGGCGAGCCCACACCTGAAGCCTTATTAGAATCAGCAATGCGCCATGTAGATATATTACGCCGCCTTGATTTTGACCAATTTAAAATATCGGTAAAAGCATCAGACGTATTTTTAGCGGTAGGCGCCTATCGCTTACTCGCTAAAGAAATAGACCAACCACTACATTTAGGTATTACCGAAGCGGGCGGCATGCGATCTGGCTCGGTTAAATCAGCCGTAGGTTTAGGTATGCTACTTGCCGAAGGTATTGGCGATACACTGCGAGTGTCGCTTGCAGCTGACCCTGTTCAAGAAATTAAAGTAGGTTTTGATATTTTAAAATCGCTGCGCATACGTTCGCGCGGTATTAACTTTATTGCCTGCCCAAGCTGTTCTCGTCAAGAGTTTGATGTAGTAAGCACCATGAACCAGCTAGAAGAGCGCCTTGAAGATATTATTGAGCCTGTATCGGTTTCGGTAATTGGCTGTGTTGTAAACGGCCCGGGTGAAGCCCTTGTGAGTGATATTGGCCTTGCCGGTGCAAACCGTCGCTCAGGTTTATACATTAATGGCGAGCGCCAAAAAGCGCGTATTGACAACAACAACATTGTTGACCAGCTCGAAGGCTACGTGCGCGACTTTATTGCTCAAAAAGAGCAGCAAACACCTATCGATATTAAAATAGTCGAATAAATACCGTATAAAGCGCCAAACAGCGGTGTTTGGCGTTTACCTTTATGACCAGAACGCTATAATAGCGGGTCAATTTTTAGCATTCTTGTTGTGTAAGCATTTTTTATTACACATAAACAGCATTTAGGATTTATCAGTGGCAAAACAAATTCAGGCAGTTCGCGGTATGAACGATTGTCTGCCGGGCGATACACAAGTTTGGCAGAAAGTAGAAAGCATTTTACGCGAGACAGTAGCATCGTTCGGTTATCAAGAAATTCGTTTTCCTATTGTAGAATCAACCGATCTATTTAAACGCTCTATTGGTGAAGTAACCGATATAGTAGAAAAAGAAATGTACACCTTTGCCGATCGCAATGGCGACTTATTAACACTTCGCCCAGAAGGCACCGCAGTATGCGTACGTGCTGGCAACCAAAATGGCTTACTATATAACCAAGAACAACGCCTTTGGTACATGGGTCCAATGTTTCGTCACGAGCGTCCGCAAAAAGGTCGTTACCGTCAGTTTCACCAATTTGGTTTAGAAACATTTGGTATTGCCACAGCCGACATAGACGCAGAAGTTATTTTATTAACAGCGCAACTATGGGAAGCCTTTGGTATTACAGAGCACGTTCGTTTAGAGCTAAATTCTTTAGGGTCTAACGAAGCGCGTGCAGATTACCGTGATGCGTTAGTAGCCTACCTTGAGCAACACATTGATGTACTTGATGAAGACTCAAAACGTCGTATGTATTCAAACCCATTACGCGTACTTGATAGCAAAAACCCAGACGTACAAGCAATTTTAACTGATGCGCCTAAATTGTCTGAAAACTTAGACGCTGAATCAAAAGAACATTTTGAAAATTTATGTGAACGTTTAGACGCTGCTGGCGTCTCATATACGGTTAATGAAAAGTTAGTACGTGGTTTAGACTACTACAACCGTACCGTATTTGAATGGGTAACCGATAGTTTAGGCGCACAAGGCACTGTATGTGCTGGTGGTCGTTACGACGGCTTAGTTGAGCAACTTGGCGGCAAAGCAACGCCAGCAGTTGGTTTTGCAATGGGTCTAGAGCGCTTAGTGTTATTACTACAAGCGCTTGAGTGTGTAGGTGACATTCGTCGTAATGCTGATGTATATTTAGCAGCAATGGGCGACAAAGCAAGCATTCAAGCTCCTGCAATTGCAGCGCAACTACGTAAAGACGTACCGGGTTTACGCGTTATGGTGCATGCGGGCGGCGGCAACTTTAAAAAACAATTAAAACGTGCTGATAAAAGCGATGCACTTGTTGCAGTGATTATTGGTGAAGATGAATTAGAAAAAGGCGTTGTGACCATCAAGTATTTACGCGAGCGTAAAGAACAAGTCACATTAGAATTAGAACAAGCTAAAGCGCTATTAGCTGAGCTTATTAACGGCTAAGCGAACATTAGAGGTAAGAATGGATATTTATTCAACAGAAGAACAACAAGCAGAAGCCATTAAACGCTTTTTCCGTGAAAACGGCATTTCACTTGCGCTAGGCATACTTGTTGGCCTTGGTGGCTTATATGGCTGGAAAACATATAACCAAAACCAAATTACTACCGCTGAAAAAGCATCAGATTCATATACAGCGCTTGTTGAAAGTGATGATGTATTATCTTCAGCTGATGCGTTTATTAGCGAAAATAAAGATACAAACTACGCAACACTTGCTGCATTTGTTGCTGCAAAAGACGCTGTAGAAGCTAAAAAATTAGACGTAGCAAGCGAAAAGCTAAGCTGGATAGTGTCTAACACTGAAAATACAGAATTAAAAGCAATTGCGATTACACGTTTAGCGCGAATTCAAATTGCACAAACTAAATATGTCGATGCATTAACTACATTAAATGCACCATTACCTGAAGCATTCAATGCAAACGTTGCCGAGCTTAAAGGCGACATCTACACACAGCAAGGTAACAAAGATCAAGCACGTACTGCATACCAAGCAGCAATAGATGCGGGTGGATTAACAAGTAACCCACTATTACAAATTAAGTTAGATGACCTAGCAGTAACTAGCCCAGCGGCATAAGGTTTTAGGTATGAAAAAATTTACAACAGCAGCCCTTGCCCTATGTATGGCAACACTGATGGGTTGTTCATCAAGTGATGATGAAGATGAACTAGTACTTCCTGAAATTGTAAACCAATTTGAAACTGACGTTGTTTGGCAAGAATCTGTAGGTGATGGCGTAGAGCATTACTTTTCTCGTTTAACACCAGCTGTTTACAAAGATATTGTATATGTTGCTAGCCGCGAAGGCCAAGTAGAAGCGCTTTCGCTTACTAACGGCGATACCAAGTGGGAAACCGATGTACGCCAAGATTTATCGTTTTGGCCATGGGCTGACAACGGTAATGCAAAATTATCAGGTGGTATTTTGCAAGCCTATGGTAAAATTTATATAGGTTCTGAACACGGCTTTATTATTGCTCTTGATCGCGAAACCGGTGAAGAAGTTTGGCGTAAGAATGTACCAGGCGAATCACTGTCTAAGCCGACAGCAGGCGATGGCTTAATATTTGTAAATTTAGGCTCTGGTAAATTGTTAGCGCTTCACCCAGATACGGGCGAAGAGCGTTGGAGTTTTGAACAAGAAGTTCCACCACTAACATTACGCGGACAAAGCTCGCCAACTGTTGCTAACGGTGGTGTATTAGTAGGCCTTGAAACAGGCAAGCTAAGCGTTTTAATTTCAGACAGTGGTTACTCAGCATGGAGCGCAGAAATTGCGGTTGCTAAAGGCGCATCAGAATTTGAACGCCTAGTTGACGTAGACACTCAACCACTTATTAGCGGTCCATATGCTTACGCTATAGCTTACAACGGCAACTTAGCTGCTGTAGATATTCGCTCTGGCAACGTAGTGTGGAAACGTGAGTACAGCAGCTACCGCGAAATTGCGATGGATGCACAAACAATTTATTTAGTAGATAGCGATGGTGTTATTTACGCATTAGATAAAAATTCAGGTATTGAACGTTGGAGCCAACCCGCTCTACGTGGTTGGTACCTAACAGGCCCTGCAGTTGCAGGTAGCCACTTAGCTTTAGGCGACCAAGAAGGTAACCTACATTGGCTAAATAAAGAAACTGGCGAGCTAGTATCTCGAGAAGACTTTGACAGCTCAGGCTTTTTTGTTGAGCCAGTTGTTGCCGACGATAAGCTAATTTTATACACCCGTGATGGTGAAGTTAGTATGGTAAAAATACCAAACTAAGTTACTAATAGTCATATGGTTTTTTTAAGGCTTCGCACTGCGAAGCCTTTTGTTGTTTTTTAAAGAGGTAGTTTATGCTTCCCGTGATCGCTCTAGTTGGGCGACCCAATGTGGGCAAATCCACATTATTTAACCGTTTAACACGTACTCGTGATGCACTCGTAGCCGATTTCCCAGGTTTAACACGAGATAGAAAATATGGCCAAGCTAGTTACGATGGCTATGAATTTATCGTGGTAGACACGGGCGGTATTGATGGCTCAGAAGAAGGCATCGAAATCGAAATGGCAGATCAATCTCTGCTAGCCATTGAAGAAGCCGACATTGTTCTGTTTTTAGTAGATGCTCGTGTAGGTATGACCGTAGCTGATCAAGCCATTGCTAATCACTTGCGTAAACAAGAGAAAAAGTGCTTTGTTGTTGCCAATAAAACCGACGGCATTGATGCAGATTCAAACTGTGCTGAATTTTACCAATTATCATTAGGTGAAATACATCACATTGCAGCTGCACATGGCCGTGGTATTACCCTATTACTTGAACAAACACTTCAGCCGCTTATTGCTGAACTAGCCGCTCAAGATGAAGAAGTAACAGGTGATGACGAAGAACTAATCGACCTTTACGAAGAAGGCGAAGGTGATGATACCGATCATCAAGCGTTTGCAGACAAACCTGTAAAGCTTGCTATTATTGGTCGCCCTAACGTTGGTAAGTCAACACTTACAAACCGTATATTGGGTGAAGATCGTGTAATTGTATATGATATGCCAGGTACAACGCGCGATTCTATTTATATTCCAATGACGCGTAACGACAAAGAGTATGTCTTAATTGACACAGCCGGTGTTCGTAAGCGCAAAAAAGTAAGTGACGTAGTTGAAAAGTTCTCGGTAATTAAAACACTACAAGCAATCGAAGATTGTAACGTGGTTTTACTTGTGGTGGATGCGCGCGATGGTATTTCTGATCAAGACTTAAGCTTATTAGGTTTTGCGCTTAACTCAGGTCGTTCACTGGTTATTGCCGTTAATAAATGGGATGGCCTTGACGACTACGTTAAAGATCGTATTAAAACAGAGCTTGATCGCCGTTTAGGCTTTATTGACTTTGCACGCTTACACTTTATATCTGCACTTCACGGTACAGGTGTTGGTCATTTATTTGAATCAGTTGATGAAGCGTACGAGTCAGCAACTAAGCGTATTAGCACCGCAATGCTTCGCCGTATTATGGACATGGCACAGGCCGATCACCAGCCGCCACTTGTTCGTGGTCGTCGTGTTAAGCTTAAATACGCGCATGCCGGTGGTTATAACCCGCCGCGTATTGTAATTCACGGTAACCAAGTTCACGATTTACCAGATAGCTACAAACGCTACCTAATGAACTACTACCGTAAAGCACTTAAAATTATGGGCACCCCAATCAAAATTGAATTTAGAGAAGGTGATAACCCATTTGCAGGGCGTACTAATAAAGTAACGCTTTCGCAAAAACGTAAAATACGTGCTTTTGCAAAAGAAAACCGTAATAAATAAACGGCATAAGCGTTAATTTATCACAAAAAACGGCGTACTTTTTAGTACGCCGTTTTTTTATGCTTTATACCAATTAGCTTAACTAGGCGATCTATTTAGTGGTTCTGAATGAGAATTCTTTAACGCGAGTAACGACACGTTTAGCTTAGCAAAATGATTACGTATTATTGCAGGTTGGTATTAGAGATTAAGTAATGCCAATTGCACCAGCCGTTCAACTGTGGTGGCTTGGGTATTTGTAGGCGCTTTAGGATAATACTTTGATTTTGGTGGCTTAATAGATACAAACCCATGATTGGTGGCCATTTCGTGGGCTAACAACTTTCTCGCTTTGGGGGTTAAATGGTTTTCGTGTATTTTTGCCAGCTCACCACTATCAAGCCATATTCCTGCACAACCCGGGCACTCGTCTATCTCAACCACTTTGAGCGGTGAAAAATACCGGCGCATCATCACCACTTTTTTGCACTTCGGGCAATTAATTCGTAGCGATACATCGTATTCACTCTCGCTATATTCACTCAAATACTTAAGTAAAACCTGACCATGCTTTAACTCAGGCGAGCTAAACTTAAAAATTTGGCTGTTATCAAAAAATACGCCGCCTTGCGCTGACGTAAAAACAGTAATGCCGCCAACAAGTAAAGGTTCAAGTGGCGTATTAGTTCTAGGGCAATACATTTAAAATTCCTTTTTATTTATGTACTTTTACTCAAGCACTTTATGAATAAGCCCAACAAGCGGCGCTGGTAAAGTAATATTACCTGTAAGTACAAACTCATGCGCGTCATCTGACATTTTTTGCCATGTACGGCGAATAATCCCTATCCATTTTTGCTCATCGTAATCAGGCTTACTATTGGCAAACCCCAACATGTAATGCTCAATAAATACGAGGCTTGCTACGTCTTCTACTAATTGGCTGTCTGGGTTACGTTTAATATTTTTTTTAGCCACCGCATCGTACACTCTGTTTTGCTCAGCTTCGCCGTAACCAGCTTGCTTCATGAGCGCAACAACACTACTTGCATGAAATATATAAAGTGCACTGCGCCATTGATGATAACCCTGCTTGTTCATTTCAAAGTCACTACGCGGCGACTTCCAGCGTTGTATATGCTGCCCACGCACTGCAATTTGCATAAGCTCGCCAGCATCGGGGTTAAAACGGCTAAGCATGTCGCTCATTCGAGTAGCATAAAGGCTTTCTTTGGGCACGCTTTGCCCATTAAATTGCTCAGTATTTGGGTCTTGGTTGTTTGCTTCATTAATTAAGGCGATTACTTTATTAAACATGACAGTCATTTTTTATAATAAGTTTTAATCATTCTAAACGCTGATAAAACAATAAACTAGAGCTGCTGTAAGTTATGTAGTGAAATTTGCTCAATCTTAAAATACAACCGATAAATACATAAGGGTAAAAGTAAGCGCATTGATTAAGTTAACTTGGTACTATATTAAGCACAAATTAAAATAAAAAAGCGCGACTAACTCGCCAATAACGGATCACTATGTTTAAAAAACGTATTTTAGCTATTTGCTTAGCAGCCACTTCGCTACCAAGCCTTGCCGACAGCAACAGCGATTTAAAAACCATTATTGATAACCACTGGCAAAATGCCAAAGCTGAAAAAATATTCTTTCGAACCGACCCTGACGGTTGGAAACCAAACGGCACATTACCAAATTGGAGCGAGCAAGCCATTGCTAAGCGCCAAGCGTATAACAACAGCGTACTAAAAAGCTTAGCCAACATTGACCCAAAAACGCTCAATAACGAGCAGCTAATGAACTATCGCTTATTTAAATATGAGCGCGAAACCTGTCTCTTATACACATCTCCGAGCCCACGAGACGTAGAGGAATCTCGT
>OJCW01000529.1_pt1 | contig 12101 bp, 12 predicted proteins | sample 1592461 | NCBI WGS metagenome assembly OJCW01 (sample SAMN05416884, study PRJEB24817) | seawater metagenome | isolation source: Sea water | place: Canada:Atlantic | collected 2013-11 | reverse complement strand
GTTTAAAATGGGTGTCGCGCTCAGGATAGGCGTTGAAGCAATTAAAAAATAGCTTTATTGACTAATTATTGAATACTTGGCTGGAAGCCTATTTGCAAAGCTAGAACTTCTAAGACATGTTGAGTCTTAACAAACTTTACAGGTAAAACAACGAAAATAAGACTAACAATAACTGCTCTTTTTTTGGTTTTTCTGGCACTGCATAGGGTGATCAAACGGTCGATCTTACTAGTCTAGAAGGACGGGCTATGGCATTTATGACTTCCTCTGCCCAAAATCTTGAGCAGGTGACGCCACACTCTGTAAATATAAGAGATATATCGATTTCTGCAGAGTTAAGCTCTGTTCCCCGCCTTACAGGAGAGCGGCAAAGAAAAGGAATGTCAGGTCATAATCTTGCTATAAACAATGCATTACTGCACGTGTCCTTTTGAGATAGCCCTAATCAGCTCGGTTTTATCGAAAGTGCCACGCCGCTGTTTACGCCTCTCTTCTGTAGCCTGAGTAGAGAGGGTTTCAATATTAAAAAATAAAATATAGAGCAATCATTGTCAACCTAACAGCAGGCGTGTCGTTGTATAATCAAAACACATGGATATAATACGATTATGCATAAACGTTTATATATTTTAACTTCAATTTCAATGTTGCTTTTATCTGCTTGCGGTGGGGGAGGTGGAGATACCATTTCAGAGGCCAATCAAAACACGGCGCCTGATTTTATCGGCATTATTGATTATGCAGTTGATGAAAACACTCTGGATATCGCAACGTTACAAGCAACCGATGCGGAAGGCGACAATATTACCTATTCCATAAGCGGGGATGATGCTTCTTCATTATCTATAGGAGGTTCATCTGGCATTTTAGCGTTTCAATCCTCTCCAGATTTCGAGAGCTCCCAAGACGCCGACCAAGACAACATTTATAGCATTACTGTGTCGGCATCAGATGGGCAACTGACTTCATCATTGGGGATAATAATTACAGTTAATGATGTTCTTGAGGGTTTGGGCGGGCAAAACATGTTGCTTATGGGCAATAGTTTTTTTAGACCTTATGCTCAAAGACTGAGTGGGTTGGCACTTGACGCAGAGTTTTTAGAGCACAGAGATACTGAAGTTTTTAGAAGTGGCGTTTACGGCACGCCAATTGGGTTGTGGCAAAATGAAGATACAAACACTGAGATCAAACAAATTCTTGATGGTGGCAACATTGATATGCTTGGTATGACGGGTTATTACAACGAAGGCAACCCTACATCGGGTTTCTCTGAGTGGATAGAATACGCTTTGCAAAAGAATCCTAATGTAAAAATATTTATTTCTATTCCACCTATAGACTTTCCAGCAGACTGGCAACAAACAGCAGAAGATGCAGGTCTTAATAACATCAGAGAGTTATATGAATTTTTTGTAAATGATCACACGCATAAAACAGTAATCGATCAATTGCGTGAAATGTATCCTTCAACAGTTATTTTCTCTATTCCAACAGGTTGGGCAACATTTGATTTAGAAGAGATGCATCAAAACGACTTATTGTTGGATGATATCTCTTTGTTTGGTTCATTTGAGAGAGCGATTTTTACCGATGCAAAAGGACATCAAGGCGAGGTTGTTGTAACCACAGGTGCTCTTATATGGTTAAGTTCTATTTATGGTGTCCACCTAAGAAACAATGATTTCGACACCGGTTTTAATACCGATTTACACACAATTGCAGAAGAGATAATGGACGCACATGACCCCAACTATAAGCAATGATAAGATAGATTACGTTAAAAATACTGCGTTACGGTCGAGTAGTTTTGAACAATGATTTAAGTTAAACAGACCAATGAAAATTAAATTATATGGGGTAGATCATGGAAGCTCTTGGAATTTTGGGTTTTGTTTTTGGACTCGTGGCATTTGTTCGTGTGGAAAAACTAACAAAGACCCTAAAAGGAAAAGGAATTCTCGGACAGAATTACAAGGAAGAGTAATTCACTGTTCAAATACACTCAGTGACATTGGAGTAATTACAAACGGAGACTTATATGGCCAAAAAAGTGGTAATTTCACAATCAATTATGTGGGCAGCAGCAATTCTTGTTGTTTCAATTGTTGAAGAAAAAGAGTTTGCTGTATTGATGCTGGTATTATTGGCAACAACGTCATTGATTAACCTTGGTAAAATGAAATGAAAAAACTATTACTAATCTTTCTATTACTAATTTCCCCAATTGTATCTGCGGACATGGATGATCTATGTTTCATCTATATTAAGGAATTTGGAAAGAACGATATTCTAAGCGCTATAAAAGAACAGGGATGCATTAGAAATAACGTCTTACAAGTTGTCTATGGAATGGATAATGCGTCAGAGACAATAATGATGTTCCATTCTGGGAGATGGTGTAGATTTGACAGAAACATGGATATTAAAGGTGCGGTATTGAGTTGCGTTCTTTATGCAACTCAACCAAGGAATCGTCTAGATGCAAAAGGAAGGCAATAGGAAAAGTCCCCATACAGAGTAAGTGAGTTGGTTAGTCCGCCAATTTATAGATGAGGATAAGATAGAACTGTTTTCAACTAAGGGTCGTAACAACCACAGGTTCAACAAACGTTAGGACAGATTTATGAAAGTAAGATTGAAGCGATTAATGATGATTGTGCTCTTAGTTTCAGTCGCTCCTTTGTCTTTCGGGAAGCCAGTCACTTATGAGATAGACCCAAATCATACCTTCCCAGCGTTTGAAGCTGATCATATGGGAGGACTGTCACTTTGGCGTGGGAAGATCAATTCAACCTCCGGCGAGATCGTTCTTGATAAGAAAAATAAGACAGGATCGGTCAATGTCGTCATGGAGATGCTCTCCATTGACTTTGGGCATGATGAAATGAATAAGCGTGCCAAGAGTGACGATATGTTCGATATTGAAGAATTTCCTCAGGCGAGCTACGAGGGGAAATTAATCAATTTTCAGGATGGTGCGCCAACAAAAGTAGAGGGCGAGCTAACTTTACATGGCATTACAAAAAACGTAGATTTAGAGATTAAGGCATTCAAGTGCAGACTTCATCCGTTTAAATTGAGGGAAGTATGTGGAGCGGATCTGCGCGGGAATATCATGAGAGATGACTTCGGGATAAAGTATGGCAAGATGTTGGGGTTTAAAATGGGTGTCGCGCTCAGGATAGGCGTTGAAGCAATTAAAAAATAGCTTGATTGAGAAGCGCTGATGCTACTTGCTGGGCGGTGCAATGCCTCGCAAATCCAGTTTTCTCCAACGCACAATCTATACCTAAAACCGCCTAGGTCCGGCGCATCCACTCTAAACTATGTAGAGGTTTACCTAGCCTTAAAGGAAAATCGATGTTGAAATTAAGATCAATAACACTTGCTCTTCTTATGTTTTTTTCTAGTATTGCATACGGCGATCAAAAGGTAGATCTTGACAGTCCAGAAGGATGGGCTATGGCGTTTATGACGGTCTCTGCGCAAAACCTTGGGCAGGCACCGCCAAATGCTGTAAAGGTAAGAGATATATCAATTTCTGCAGAGTTAAGCTCCATTCCCCGCTTATCAAAAGCGCAGCAAAGAATTGGTTTTGGAGGCTTCAAGGATGAGGATTTAAATAAATCCCCAGCATTTGGAAGATTAAGAGCTAATATTGGACTGCCATGGAATTTAGATGCAGAAATCTCTTGGACACCACCCCTTCAAATTAATGATAGTAAACCAGACCATTTATGGGGTGCTGCACTGTCAAAACCTTTAATAAATAATGAAAAAATTAGTATAGGCTTGCGTTTATTTTTGCTCAGGGGTGGTGTTATAGCAAGTGTAACTTGCAGTCAGGATACGATTAGCTTTGCATCCTACACTCTTCAAAATACTGCTGGATGCATAGGGCTATCAGATGACAAATTACAAATGGATCACGAAGGAGTTGAAGTTTTTTTGTCTTTTAATAACGCATCAAACATTCTTCCATGGATATCGTTAGCGTCAAGCAACATCGATAATTCTGTAAAAATTGATGCTCCACTTGAGGTAGGCAGAGAGAGAGCAACTGTTTATTCAAGTGGAACAACACATACACTGAGTTTTGGATTCAACTACGATATCAGCGAAAATTGGAGCCTCAACGCGGCAAGTTCATATACGCCTCTTGACGTCCAAAGGCCAAACGAGAGTTCTGACAATGATGACTTTTGGAATGTCAGGCTTGGATTAACCATTCGCTATTAACCCTTAGTCTCTTCACTCGTTCGCCTTGGCAGTGGCGCTTGCATTCCGATAAAAAACAAAAGCAGATTAATATGACCTTTAATAATTTTTCAAAACTCAAGCTGGCCTATCTATTTTTAGTCCTCAGCTCCTTCAGTTTGGTCAGCCTTGCTGATTCGTCGATGCAAGACAGCGCAGATCCCTCATCTTACTACTTGACGGAGGCGAGCACGTCATTCTCCTCTGGTGACTGGGATATTGACGACAATGGTCAGGCTGATGCACTGACAGACGGACTAATGTTTCTTCGTTACGCCTTTGGTCTTAGCGGGGACTCGCTTCTCAATGGTGTGATTTCAAGCGATAGCGTTATTTCCTCCGCCGCGGAAATAGAAGCAGAATTGGCTAGGGTTTTTGCTAGCTCTGGTGATATTGATGGCGATGGTACCGTCGATGCATTGTCCGATGGACTCTTACTCTTACGTTACTTGTTTGGGCTCACCGGGAATACTCTGACTACTGGCGTTATTGGCGATGGCGCGACTGTAACGGAGAGTGCTGCTTTAGAATCCTACATGAGTGCGCTAATGCCTCAGGCACCTTATATCAAACTTAATGGAAGTGCTTTTGTCAGTCATGAGCAGGCCACGACGTACAACGATGCCGGCGCAACCGCTACTGACGTTATTGACGGCTCGATTGAGGTGATTAAGACCGGGGCGGTTGATGCAAGTGTAGCTGGTACCTATATACTCAGATACTTGGCTACCGATAGTGAGGGCAACGTTTCCCGCACTTTGATGCGCTCAGTGACGGTAGCCGATACTACTGCTCCTGCAATCACCCTTTTAGGTGAGGCAGTAGTGGAGGTTGAACTAGATGCCTCCTATGAGGATGCTGGCGCGACAGCGACAGACACGGTTGATGGGGTGGTGGAAGTGGTGACCACAGGCTCTGTCGACACAAGCGCTGCGGCCACATATACCCTAACTTATACCGCGACCGACAACTCAGGGAACAGAGCCATCACTACGCGTGAAGTGTCCGTGAAAGAACCTAGAGCCGAGATATTTAACGTAACCGCAACCAACAATGGCGGCTGGGCTTATATTATTAACGGCGTTTCGAAGCCAGATTTGACTCTGGAGGTAGGGACTACCTACACGTTTAACTATCCAGGCAGCCATCCACTTAGATTTTCTACTGTCAATGATGGAATCTTCAACGGAGGTGTCGAATATACTCAAGACGTTGATACATCTGGTACAAACCAAATTACGATAAGGGTTACATCATCAACAGCGAAGACGCTGTATTATTATTGCAGAATCCACGCACGCCAGGGCGGGAAAATTACTGTCACACAGTGACGGTGGAGTGGAGCTAAAAGTGACATTTTAATCTTGGTCGGCGCAGGCGCAATATCAGTACCGAGCGGTTACTCACACTGTCTTTGATGCGCCCCACCAATGCGTTGAAAGCCGAACTCTTAATATCCATCTTTAGTTCCACGCGAAGCTATGCCACCTGCGTCATCAATGCGCAATCCATTGTTGCCTGGCAGAGGAGTATGGGGTTAGAGGCCTATGACAATTTCCCTTTGCTAACCGTCGTTGTTGGAGAGCAGGATACGACTTTGGATAACCGCAGTATGCTGGCCAGTGCAGAGCAGGGTCTGGCGCGAAATAGTGGCCTGAGAATTATCAAGACTGAGCACACAAATCACTTTCTGAGCTTAGAGCAGCCGGATACGATACGGGCGATCTACTCATGCGATTAACCTCATTATGCTGCGGTGGATCCTTGCTTTTTCTGTATATGGCCGTCAATAACATTTAAAGAACACTGACTGATATGTGGCCGAAAATGATTTCTTTGATTCTTTAGTGGTTACTATAATCGAACGTCTTAGAAATCTTAAACTATATAGACTCGACTAACAGAAGGCCTAAATATGAAGCGTATTGTCATTACTGGCGCTGCCAGCGGTTTGGGTCTGGCCATGGCAAAAAAGTACGCCAGTGAAGGCTGGGCTGTCTGTGTTGCTGATATCCAAGATGAAGAAGGCCGCAACATTGCCTCCCAGCTAAAGGAGCAACATAACAGCGATTGTTTTTTTCAGCATCTAGATATTACAAATGAAGATCAATGGCAGCAATTGGTTAATACCATTTCTAAACGCTGGCTGGGGCTGGATGCCTTAATTAACAATGCAGGTGTGGCATCCGGCGGGGCAATCGATAGTTTGCCAGTAAAGGATTTTCAGTGGACAGTTGATATCAATTTAATGGGGGCTGTCAAAGGCTGCTACTTTTGTGTGCCTCTGCTGAAAAAAACTAAAGGCACGCTAATCAATGTCGCCTCTATGGCCGGGTTAGTCCACATGGGGACAATGTCTGCGTACAACGCCTCTAAAGCTGCTGTGGTGGCTTTGTCGGAAACATTGTTAAGTGAATTAGCGCCTTTCGGTGTAACAGTGTCTGTTGTATGCCCCGCATCTTTTCCCAGTAATCTTTTGAGTACCATTCGCAGCAGCAGTGCTGATGGCGTCAAAGTGGCTGGCAAGCTTATGGCCAGGTCACCTGTAAGCGCTGATGATATTGCGACCAGGGTTTATGAGCAATCAAGAAAGGGTCGACACATTATTATTCCACATTTTCGCGAAGCAATATTGTGGAGGCTTAAACGTTACCTTCCGGTAATGTATTTTCTTTTTATGAAAAAGCTAGTCCATAAAATCATCAGCCGATAACTGTGCAAATCCCTATCGAAAATAGGCACTACAATAAACAGGATTGACAATGAATAATAAGACAGACCCTACAGCTGCAGTTACTCAACCTCTAGCGGGTCATCGTACCACTCTCATCCTATTGCTATTGGTCTACACCCTGTCGATTAGTGATCGGATGATTCTGTCGATCCTATTTCCGGATCTAAAAGCAGAGTTTGGTTTAAGCGATACTCAGCTGGGACTGTTAGGCGGCATTTCCTTTGCCCTGTTTTACGCCACCGTAGGCCTTCCTATTGCACGCCTAGCGGATCAATACAGCCGTAAACGCATCATTATTATCAGCCTTGTTATCTTCTCTTTGATGACCGCCTTCAGCGGCCTCGCCGCCGGCTTTATCAGTCTTTTGCTGCTTCGAATCTGTGTGGGAATTGGTGAGGCAGGTGTGAACCCGGCGAGCCATTCGATTATTGCTGATTACTTCCCGCCCAAGCGTCGTGGATTTGCTATGGCCACGTTAATGCTGGGAGGCAGTTTTGGCATGATACTTGGTTTTGTTGGTGGTGGTTTTATTGCCGAATCCTATGGCTGGCGCATCGCTCTAGTATCTGTAGGTCTTCCTGGTCTTTTACTGGCCGCCGTGATGGCCAGATTACTAAAAGAGCCTGGCAGAGGGACCTTTGAGGCAGAGACGCCTCCACCTCCACCCCCAATAATCACTACCGCTGCTGCCATGTGGGGCAACCCCGCTTTGCGACATCTGGTCGCGGGGGCGACAATAGCGGCAATGATGTCTTACGGCATCACCCAGTGGTTACCAACCTTTTTTATGCGAACTCACGACCTCAGCCAGTCTGAGACCGGGATGATGATGGCAGGGGTATTCGGCATATTGGGGGCGATTGGTGCTCTAGTCGCCGGCAAGTGGTTCGATCGACTTTCCTTGCGCGGTTTCCAGCACGGCTTGTGGTTGCTGACCATCGTTCCGTTTATCTCCATGCCATTTTTTGTCTTGGGCCTTTTAGCTGACAACCTGACCATCGCAATGCTGTTCTTTATTATTCCAGCCTTTGCTGCTAATTATTTTATGGGTCCAATCTTGGCTATGGTGCAAACCCTATCACCCGTAAACATGCGCGCTGTTTCCTCTGCCATCCAGATGCTGTGTATCAACCTTGTCGGTCTGGGTCTGGGCCCATTGCTGGTCGGAATGCTCAGTGATCTGCTGAGCCCCCGATATGGTGATGATGCTTTAGGGGTCGCGCTGGCCTACTTTACCATTTTGGGCTTCTGGGGTGCGCTGCATTGCTGGCTTTGTGGGCGGGCTATAGCGAAACAGCAAGCACAGCAGCAAGCTCAATGAGCGAGGAGAAGCCAATGGCATATCGCGAACCGATTCAGTTAGTCGGTGGAACAGGATCACCCTACACGCAAAAAATGGTGGCGTTAATGCGTTACCGACGCGTGCCCTATGCTGTGAACTGGGGCATACCGTCAGAGATTTGTGATGCCATGGGCGTAGAAAAGCCTAAACCAATATTTGAGCCAACGTTCTTTTTCCAAGAAGATGGGAATACCAAGGCTGTTTGTGATTCCACCCCAATTATCCGCCGTTTAGAAGATACCCATAGCGGCCGCTCGGTGTTACCAACTGATCCTGCGCTGGCTTTTGTCGATTACTTGATAGAAGACTTTGCTGACGAGTGGTGCACCAAATATATGTTCCATTTTCGCTGGCACAAAAAATTAGACGCCGGTAATGCGGCTACCTTATTACCGCTGAGTATGAATGTCAGCATGCCCAAAGACACCCATAAAGAGTTTAAAAACTGGGTTCAAAAGCGGCAGGTCAGTCGCTTGTACGTGGTAGGTTCCAATGCCACCACAGCACCGGTAATTGATACTAGCTATCGTCGATTTTTGCTTGCCATGGAAAACCATCTAGCCAATCAGAACTTTATGCTGGGTAATCGTCCCGCCGCTGGGGATTTTGGCCTTTATGGTCAATTAAGTCAGTTAGTGGGATTTGATCCAACCTCCAGAGCCATTGCCTCTGAAGTGTCTCCACGCACCGTGGCTTGGGTAGATCTTATGCGTGATCAAAGCGGGTTAGAGCCCACCGAGAAAGACTGGCTCATCTTGGAAGACCAAGCGGATAGTTTACGGGGTTTGCTTAGCGAGATTGGGTCCATGTATGCCCCGGCTCAGTTGGCAAATGTTAAAGCGGTTATGGCTGGTGAAAAAAGTTGGGAAGCAAAAATTGATGGTGCCGTTTGGACCCAGCAGTCTTTTCCTTACCAAGCTAAATGTTTGCGTTGGACTAACGAGTATTATCAAGCCCTTAGTGAATCGGACCGCGTCAGAGTTGATACCTTGCTTGAGGGCACGGGTGTTGAGGCCATGCTGTCATCAGACTGAACTGCGACACAAACAAGAAACTTGATCTACTAAGGCGTTAGGTTAGGCAGGGCAACGTGCCAATATTAATAACTGGAGTATGTAGGATGAAGTTAAGTCAACGCTTAAAGATTGGAAAGGTAATAGTATCTATTGTTTGGTTGTTCATTGTGGCCTCATTAATAGAGCCTTCGCAAGTGCCATTGCCTATTGTGTTTCAGGGGCTCGGTATCCTTCTAGTGGTCTCACATATCATTGAGATAGTCGTATTTAAAAAAAGAATACGCAGGCCAGCAGATTATGTATTAACCATGCTGTTTGGTTCCCTAAAGCTGAAGACAATTAGGATTGAATCATGAAATCACAATGGATGATCTATGGCACAAGAACTAATAGCCCGGCTAGGTAGCTTCGCTTAGTCAATGAAATGGAGTGACGGATGAAACTAACTCGAATTGTTCTTATAGGTTTACTGTTTATAAGTGCTACATCGTTGGCAAATTACAGCCTTATTTACCATTTAAAACACTCGCATCTGCAACTTCAATACTCGTGGCCGGATTCCCATCTAAGCGAGGGTCCATCAGCAGATTACTTTTCATACTCACACGCAGCGCTGTCGATTCAGTGTCCAAATAGAGATACTCGTAGTTATCACCGCCTATATCCCCAACACCAATAGGTTGTACGGTAGCCCCATTTTCGGTTTCAACAGAATATCCGAGGCGATGGATTTCGGCGATAACACCTTCCATTGGCGTTACACCGCCGTTCCATATGGCAACAACAACTTGTTTGGTCTCTGGTGGAACATCATCGTCTGGAAAATCTTCGGGGCTAACCGCATAGGCTAGCACCAGTGAAGGTCCGTCTTTCAGCGGCGTCACGTCCACTGACAGACCCTGCGCATTATCTCCTCCAGCAAGAATCAATTGGCCGGTCACCTTTACTTTTGCCGGAGGATCATCGGGCTCATTGCCAAACTCACCAATAAGCAAAACACTATGTCGCTTACTTGTCTCGTCGGCTGGGCGGGTGGTGACCCGTAAAGGGTGTACCCGTTTTCCTGAGCGACTGATAACAGTAAACATCTCAGGCTCAAGGGAGTCGGGATCAGCTACTCGTTTCGAGAACGTTACCGGCATCCCGTCGGCACCCTTATATCTCAAGGCCTGTATAGCATTATCTAAACCAAAGAACGCACTGACCATTCGTGCGGGTTGATCATCGAGATCAGTTCTTGGTGGAGTAGGATCAGGCGAACAACCCGCTATCGTCAGTGCGATAAACCCGATAAACCCGATAAACCCGAAGCATTTCCCTTTTTTTATGTTATTTCCCCTGAGATAATTTCACGCATTAGCTTAGCGCAATTCGCGCCGTAAAATTTTACCCACATTGGATTTAGGCAACTCATCGCGAAACTCGATATGCTTGGGCACCTTGTAAGCAGTGAGGTCGGTGCGGCAAAATTCTCTCAGCGCAGTCTCTGTTAAATCACTATTTCTGCGTACCACAAAAGCTTTTACCGCTTCCCCTGTACGATTATCCACTACGCCCACGACAGCGCATTCAAGTACATCGGGATGGCTGGTTATCACATGCTCTATTTCATTGGGATAAACATTAAAACCAGACACCAAAACCATGTCTTTGATTCGGTCAACGATTTTATAGAAGCCATTATCAAGTCTTACAACGACGTCACCGGTTTTGAAAAAACCTTCGGTATCGATTGCCTCGTCAGTCGCTTCCGAGCGTTGCCAGTAACCCATCATGACATTGGGCCCGCGCACCCAGAGTTCACCCTCTTCGCCGTCTGCTACCTGCACACCAGAGCTATCCATTAATTTTATTTCCTGAAAACCCACTGCTTGGCCGGCACTGCCAATGCGGCGGGTTGCGGGGGAATTTAGGGTTAGGTTAGCTGTGGTTTCAGACAGACCATAGCCCTCAATTAGTGTGGAATCCGTTCGACGTTCCCACTCTCTAGCCACATCTGGCACCAGTGCAGCGCCGCCAGCAATAGTCCACTTGAGATTTGACCAGTCCACGGCATCAAATTTTTCATTTGCCATCAGGCCAACCAGCATGGTATTAACGGCGGCAAATTCAGTGAATGGAACTGATCGCATCACATCTAGCAGACCATCGAGATCTCGTGGGTTGGGAATTAACACCGCGCGGCCGCCAGAAGCAAAGTTACCACAAAGATATAGGGTAAACCCGAAGATATGATAGATGGGCAATGGTGCTATCAGTAGACGGGTTTCGCTTTCGTTATTATGCTCTGCAAAGTGATTGCGACCCTGAGCTATACAAGAAATAATATTGCCATGGCTCAGCATGGCACCCTTGGCAACGCCTGTTGTACCGCCGGTATATTGAAGAACAGCCAGATCATTTAATGTGGGACGAACCTTTGATAAGCCCCCGCCTAAGTCCTCGCCTTCACCGAGAGATATCGCTGCTGGTAGGGTAAGCAATACAACCGATTGATCCAGATTATGTGTAGGAGCAGGTTGTGGCTCCATCATGTCGAGCGCATTGGTGGTGATTACCAGCTTGACATCAGTATCAGGAATAACCTGTTCCGCCGCTGCGACAAAATCACTGAGCATTACCACTGCCTTGGCTCCGCTATCTTGAAGTTGGTGTCGCAATTCCCTTTCTGTATAAAGCGGGTTGGTATTTACCAACACCAAACCAGCACGCAGAATACCCCAGGCCGCTACCGGGTACTGAATTAGGT
>OJCW01000528.1_pt1 | contig 12135 bp, 10 predicted proteins | sample 1592461 | NCBI WGS metagenome assembly OJCW01 (sample SAMN05416884, study PRJEB24817) | seawater metagenome | isolation source: Sea water | place: Canada:Atlantic | collected 2013-11 | reverse complement strand
CCAATTTCACCTTCAGCCAGTGAGAATGTCGCGTCAGAAACCGCTGCAAGCGCATCGTACTTAACAGTGACGTTGTCTAATATTAATTGCTTATTCATTGCTGAAGCGCTCGTTAAGGATACTTTTGGTAATGAGTAAAACCGGTAATAACCCTATTATAACAATTGCTAGAGCGGGTAGGGCAGCATCGACTAAACGCTCGTCAGAGGCTAACTCATAGGTGCGTACCGCCAAGGTATTGAAATTGAAAGGCCTTAGGATGAGTGTGGTGGGAAGTTCTTTTAAGACTTCGACAAAGACCAGTAACAGTGCAGTGAGTAGGCTAGTTCTCAATATGGGTAAATGGATGCGACTAAGCACTCGGCTTGGCGTCGCCCCCAGCGATCTGGCGGATTCGTCAATACTCGGTTTAATAGCCGTCAGCCCAGAATCTACCGTGTTCAGCGCAACGGATAAAAAGCGAACAAGATAGGCAAATACTAGTAATCCAATAGTGCCACTGATTAGAAGACCGGTAGGATAGTCGAACCAGGTGGTACTTAAAAAGTCGATTTGGTTATCCAGCCAAGCAACAGGTATTAGTACTCCAACCGCAATAACAGTACCTGGTACGGCATAACCAAGGCTGGCAACTGCCACAGCCCCAAGCTCCATACGGGTGGCGAAGGCGCGCTTGGTATAGGCTAAAAATACGGCGACCATTAAGCAGCATATCGCGGCAATGGCCGCCAATGAGAAACTATTAAAAAGTAGTCTAAAGAAGTCGCCATTAATGTTTTCTTGCCAGCCCACCGATGCCCAAATGGCCAGTTGCGTCGCCGGTAGAATAAACCCTAAGAATACAATTAAACCACCGACTGATATAGCCAGTGCTGACCGCCAGCCCTTCAGTCGTAGGCGGACCATCTTTTTCTGTGCTGAATGATGATGAAACCGAAGACGTTGTCTGGACCAGCGCTCAGCCATGATTAGAGCAAATACAAACAACATTAAAAATGCACAGAGTTGCGCTGCCGTTGTCAGTTCGCCAAGTCCATACCAGGTGCGGAAAATACCCGTGGTAAACGAGCTGACACCAAAATAAGCAACGGTGCCATAGTCAGCTAAAGTTTCCATTAATGCTAAGCTAACGCCGGCGACGATAGCCGGTCTTGCCATGGGTAGCGCCACTAGAAATAGTGTCTGCCAAGGCTTTTTACCCAAATTGCGACTGGCCTCTAGTACCGCCGTAGACTGCTCTAAAAAGGCCACTCTAACCAGCATGTACACATAGGGGTATAGCACTAGTGAAAGCATGCAAATGGCTCCGCCCAGAGAGCGTATCTCTGGAAAGTAGTAGTCCCCATATTGCCATTGATAAGTATCTCGCAGCGCCGTCTGAAGTGGCCCCGAAAAATCTAATATTCCCGTATAGGTGTAGGCAATAATGTAGGCTGGCATAGCCATGGGTAAGAGGAACGCCCATGATAAAATTTTACGGCCGGGGAATTCACACATTGCGGTCAGCCAGGCAGCGCTGACGCCAAGCACTAATGTACCAACGCCAACTCCAGCCATTAGCAATAGAGAATTCGTAATATAGTCTGTCAGCACCGTATCAAACAAATGCTGCCAGGCACTGGAGAAGGGCTGGAGAAGACTGGCGAAGATTACTAGCATCGGTACTGCAATAATTGCCGTCACGATAAATAGATAGGTACGCCAGCCTCGGCCGGAAGATTGGTTAGAAGAGTTAAAGCCTGGTGATCTAGAGTCTATTTCCAACCAGCACGATCCATAGCCATGATCGCCGCAGAATTGTTGCGGCCTAATTCAGATACATTTAGCTTGTCTGCCACAAAGGGACCCCAAGATTCTAATACGGAACTTACTGCCACAGCTTCCCTGACAGGAAACTCGTTGTTGCGTTCAGCATACCATTCTTGACTTCCATTTGCCGCTAGGAATACGATCAACTGTTCCGCTAATTGGACGTTTTTTGCCGACTTAGTGATGCCAGCACCTGAGATGTTTACATGGGTACCGCGATCTTTTTGATTGGGCCAGAACAAGGCTACTTTGCTGGCGGCTGTTTGTTGAGCTTGATCTTCTGATAAGATCATCCCGCCTAAATAGTAGCTGTTCACTACCGCTATGTCGCACTGACCGGAGGCTACAGCTTTAATTTGGTCTCTGTCACCACCAGCCGGAGGTCGCGCAAAGTTACCCACAAAACCTTTTAGCCAACCCTCAGTTTTCATCATTCCTTGTGAGGCGATCATGCCAGCAACCAGCGACTGGTTATATATATTGCTAGACGAGCGCACACAGATTTTACCTCGCCACTCAGGATCAGCAAGAGCCTCATAAGTACTTAATTGACTGGCTTGCACGCGATCCTTTGCGTAGACAATGACTCTTGCTCTAACACTCAAACCATACCACTGGTTGTCAGAGCTACGCAGATGACCCGGGATTAGGCTGTTGAGTTCATCCGACTTTATAGCTTGCAGTACGTTGGCTTCTTGCGCCCGGTAAAGGCGCCCAGCATCGACCGTTAAGAGGACATCTGCGGGTGAGTTCATTCCTTCGCTTTTTAATCGTGTTAGTAAAGCATCGCCTTTACCCGTGACTAGATTAACTTTTGCCCCTGTCTGCTCCGTAAAGCGCTCTAAAAGTGGTTTTATCAATGACTCTTGCCGAGCTGAATAGATATTTACCTCGTCTGAAGCAGCTGAATAAAGTGGAGTAATGACAAGCAGCGCAGCGCTAAGGAAAGACCTAGCAGAGGGAGTGAAAATAGCCATGATTGTACCTTTGAAAACAAAACAGTTGAGAACGGTTATTATTCTCATTTAGGCTAAAAAAGCAAGTGTATCAGGTTCATTGCTGAATAATTCAAAGACCTCTGCTAATCTAAGAGCCTAAAATACTACGAGGCTACAATGGATAATTTTTGGACGGTTAAGATTTTACGGTTTGTTTCGGTTTTTTTCCTGGGCTCAGTTTGCATCGCCATGTACTTTTATCCCGGAGGCAATATCCATGACCCAGAGCAGATAGGCTATTCCTTCACCCACAACTTCTTAAGCGACCTGGGCGGTTATCAATCGCATTCTGATGAGGTAAATTTTATCTCTGGCTTCTTTTTCAACGTAAGTATGTTTCTCTTTATATTGGTTGGAATCGCGTTTTTTTACGTGCCAATATTATTTAAAGGAGATAGTGTTAATTATCGGTTGGCTTTGGGGGGGTCGGCGCTATTTTTGGTGGGTACGGTGTTTTTTTCTGGGGTTGGATTAACACCTTATGATTTGTATCTTGATCTCCATGTTTTTTTCGCTGTGAATGCATTTAGATTTCTTGTTCCCGCCTCTCTGCTGTATTTTATTGTGTTATTGCGTAGCTCCGTCGATACTCGCTTTGCTTTGATGACAGGGCTCTATTTGCTCTGTGTGGCGGCGTACGTTGGTTATCAAATCATGGGCGGAAACCCCTTCGAGAGTGCAGAGGAAATGGTTAGACAAGCAACCCTGCAAAAGCTCATTGTTATTGCTAGTGTCGTCAATATTTTTTCGTTGAGCTTTGCATTTGAGCATCAAGCGCGATTAAAAGCTGAAAATTAATGCCGATGCATCGATAAACACAGCCATGCCCTTATCTTATTTACGCGTGAGTATCCGCATCAGTTCCTGAATCTTTGTGTCGACATCTTCTTGAGATTTAAGCGATGTTGTTACACATTCTTGGATGTGTTTTTCGAGAATTTTATTTTCTACAGTGGTTATTGCAGACTTTGCAGCTCTTAGTTGATCAAGTATATCGATACAATACTGTCCCTCGTCGACCATTTTGGCCACGCCTTTAATTTGGCCGCTAATACGGTTCAAGTTCGGGATAACGGGTCGGTGACATGACGCTTTCATTGAGGATCCTTAACTTAGATGATCAGTGGGACGATATAGGTAAAAAAGCTCGCAAAAGCGAAAATACCTGTTGATATGAAGTACAGTCGTTGCGATCGCTGGCGAGTTTGCATGCATACCTTTCCTAATTCAGGGTCTATAGGGCAGGGTAACCTAGCCGAGCGATAATTCATGATTCCTGCGGCCACAATCAAGAGGAAGGCAAAAGCACTAATCGGAACCTTATACTGGGATAAAGTGATTAAGAAGGGAAAGGTGCCGACTAGACTTGCAAAGCTAGCCCCAGCGCCCAAGCTTACAAATAATGCCGGTAAGGCACAACAAATCAAAGTCGAGGTGGAAGCGAACAAGGAGAAAAAGTTAGTTTTCTGAGTCTGTAGGTTATTATCTTGCATCTTATTTTCCAACGACTTGTATGTCAGTGGTGTTCAGACCATTGTTTAGAATCTTTTGTGTAATGTCCGCCTCATCGACATCGACAGCCATAGAAAAAGCTAACAGCACCTTGCCCGACGCTAAGTCTACATCTATTTTGCTAACACGCTTGTCTTTACCAAATGTTTTTTCAATACCTCTGGCACAAAAATCACAGACCATTCCCTGGACGCTGACCACCGCAACGACGTGGTTGTCGATATCGACCATAAACTTATCAAATCGTTGTGCATCAACCTTGAGGGTTTTACCATTGATCATCTCATTGTGAAGATGGCCTTCATGCGAATGCATGTTTTCCATACCGTGCTGCCCATGGTGCTCGGCATAAATTACTGACGAGGACACCAACAGTCCGAGTAGAAATAAATTTTTCATAATTTTTACATCCGTAGAATAGTGATTAAAAGCGGTACATCAGGTGTACGTCCCACTTAGTTTTTTTATGATAGCTCATTTCAATTAGTGCACCGCCTTTAAATAATCTTAGTACCGGGTAGGTAATGCGCTCATTGTCTAAATCGTTTTTCTTTGTTTCAACCATCAGCCATGTATGAAGGTCTCCATAGTCGCCGAGATAAGGAGCAATACCAACTTTGATGGACTGTTGGAACATATCGTAACCGATGCCAGAGGATTTCTTAGCTGAGAAGCTAGAAAATAGTCGCCTCGTCTCCCAGTCACCCGCCAGCGAATAGAAGTGATTGTTGATATTATTTAGACCAACGCCGGCCTTAAAGTATAGGTTGCGTTGAGATTGATCGGTATTTTTACGGTTTATCAGGTAGGTGAATCGGGCTGAGGGAAAGCGTTCATTACTAACCTTGTCTCTCTGGTAATCTAAACCTACAGAATAGTTAATGTTAGGAGTGTAGTGCCAATAGATAGAATCTGCCATTGGGCCGGAATTAGCCATCAGCGTATGCCCGTCGACATAGGAAATGGGCCTTGCCAAGGAGGCTGAGGACCATAGGAGACATAATAAAATAGTTAGAATCTTCATACCCCCCTAGGGTATATATATAATTATTTTTGTCAAGGTGTGTTGCTGAGGTATAGCGGACAAAAAAAGGGATACCAGCTGGCATCCCTTTTTGATTACTGTAAGTCAGAATTTAAAAATGACTTACTTTTTCTGACAACTCATACTGAATTTTTAGAAGTTGTAGCCTGCTTTAACATACCAGTAAGCGCCTTCGATACCCATTGGTGAGGTCTCATAGAAGATCGCACCAAGAACATTTCCAGGAACACCTTCTGCTAGAGCGCCAGCAGAGCCTTCAATGCGCTCAGCGTCTTGATCAAATATGTTTTGACCACCGACAGAGATATCAAGGCTATCACTCACTCTATAGGTAACTTCCATATCAAATGTCATAGCAGAGTCAGCATCATTGCCAAACCAGTCAGCGTGAACGGCATAGTACTCACCGAAGTAGTTGGCGCGAACAAAAGCACTAACATTCTCCCAGTTCTGGTCCATGGTGAATGTTGCTCGGTGGTTAGGAAGTCCTTCTTCTAAACGCTTAACCTTACTATCACTAGTCACATTACCCTGATCGGATACTTCTGTGTCTGTGTAGTTATAGGCTGCGCTAAATTCAGTGCTTCCGCCCCAAAGATCGGCTCCGTAAGTTGCTACGATATCAAGCCCTGAAGTCTCAGTGTTGAAGTCATTGGTAAAGTAGTTAACTTCACCGATCAACTCTGGGTTAGGAACACCAGCAGCACCCATAGCAATCCGCTGAGCATCAGTTGGTGCAGCATTACTGGTAAGAGCGATACGATCATCCACTTCAATATTGAACCAATCCGCAGTTATCTCAACGTCGCCCAAAGTAGCCACGATACCCAATGCAAAGCTCGTAGATTCCTCTGGTTGCAATTGACCTGCGCCCAACTTAAAGCCAGGAAGCGTCTGCGCTTGAGTCAATTGACCATCAACAAGTGTTGTTTGAGTGTTGACTACGTTCGCCTGGCCCTGTGTAGGAGCGCGGAAGCCAGTGCTGTGAGAGCCACGAAGAGCCACGTTGTCACTCAATCGATAGTTAAAAGCTACCTTGTAGTTAGTGGTATCAATGCCACTGCTATAGTTCTCGTAACGTAGAGCACCCTGAACAAACAAGTTATCATTAACCTGGTTTGAAACATCACCGTAGGCTGCATAATTGCGTCGTGAGAATGCGCCCGCTGAATCAGGAGAGAAACCGGCAAAACCATGAGACCCTACGTTGAATCCTTGAGTCGCGTACGGACCGACTTTCCAAGAAGATTCTTCACCTGAAATAACAGAGAATGTTGTTTCACGCCATTCGGCACCGTAGGCTACAAGCGTAGAGCCATATTCCTTCGACATATCTAGATTGAAGGTCTTGGCTAGTTGAATGTAGCTACCGGTTTTAAAGTCACGCGGAGAGTCAGGACCCATTGATGGGTTGAACGTATTGTTCAAGCCAAATGAGGATTCATTGCGACCCACAGAACCACTAACATCATAGGCAGTACCGGACATTGGTCCTGCGGCTATCTCACCACTTCGACCCATGGTAAAAGAGGTATCAGTGATATTGCCTGTGAAGCGAGGTGTATATCCGCCAGGCGCTGCTTGGTTAAGAATGTAACAGTTTGGATCTGCTATAACTGCATCTCTTCCCGCATAGTCAGAAGGATCAAGCGCTGCTGGACAGTTACCTGACATGTCACCCGTTACGTCTGCAATTAGACGAGAACCATCACCTTTAGTAAATACACCACCGCGACCATCTGGATTACGATAGTAAAAACCGCCGTCGATATCGCGTTCTGAGTAGTTACCAAATGCGTACACACGACTGCCATCACCAAGATCCAAACCAGAATTGAAGAAGAAAGTTACATCATCGTCAATGATTGGTGCACCCCAAACCTGTGCAGGTACAGCCACAGTAGTGTTTCCAGCATCAATAAGTCCCTGAGCATCTGGGCGTTGCATACTACGTGATGTGGCATCGTTGTCTTTCATCTGGAAGCTAACATTCATGAAGCCAGCGTCAGTTAGGGACATACCCATCTTTCCAGCAACTACGGTGCTTGCTCCATCACCAGCTTGGTATTCGCCTTGCTTAACAGTTAAGCTACCGCCTTCAGAAGAATCATCCAATACAAAGTTGATTACGCCAGCAACAGCATCAGAACCATACTGAGCCGCTGCGCCATCACGCAGTACTTCTACGGACTTTAGAGCGATACTTGGGATTACAGAAATGTCGGCACCTTGAGAACCATCGTTAACACCACCACCTTGGAAGGCAATAACTGAGGCACGGTGACGTCGTTTGCCGTTGATCATTATTAACGTGCTGTCTGAGGACAAACCGCGAAGGTTAGCCGGACGAATCATACTTGCCGCATCACTAATAGGTTGTAAATGGACATTTAATGAAGGAACCGCAGCTTGAAGCTGCATCATTAGGTCATTACTAGCTCCTTTGCCGAGCTCTTCTGAGCTAATTACATCGACAGGCACCGGTGAGTCACCTACAGAGCGAGGCGCGCCTCGAGAACCCACTACAACAACCTCTTCCAAGGTTGCAGTGGTTTCAGCGGCTGTTGGTAGTGCAATACCACCCACAACCATTGCTCCTGCAATCGCATTGATTTTCCAAATATTTTTAGTTTTCATAATTCTCCCCTAGAGAAATTAATTGTTCATTGAGCATTACCGAATTCAGCAACTGTTTAAATGTAACAGACTGGCTCAAATAATCCAGTACAACAACACAATAACCGAGAGTTCTATCCGTATATAAATATAATATATTTGGGAAGTTATTGATTCGTATCAATAATAAAAGTGATTCGTAAATAAATAATGTATGAGGAGTAGGAGATTACAGTGACTAAATAAATATATAAGTGTAATTGTTAAAGGTTGGATTAATTAGTAATCAGCTAGGTATAAAAAAAGGGATGCCATTTGGCATCCCTTTTTATTTAACTTAAGTCAGCCGTATTGCGCTGATTTAATAGTCTAATTAACTCATACTCAGTTGCTTAGAAGTTGTAGCTGTACTTTGCGTACCAGTATGCACCACTGAAGCCCATAGGAGCTTGAGTGCTGTAAAGGTTACCGTATGAATTGATGTTATGCAGAGTATCACCTGCCTCATCAAGTACGTTATTACCACCAACCATGACTGATGAATTGTCATTGATGTTATACGCTAGCTCTAAATCAACAACATTCTCGCCAGGATATACAAATCCTTCACCACTGTCATACCAGTCACCGTAGTAACTGATGCGGGCAAGCATTCTCCAATCACCCATCATGTGATTAGCCGACAGATTCCAACGAGTATCTGGAGTCATTTGTTCGATACGCTTCTCACGCTCATCATCAATAGTAACACCACGATTAGTTACGTCAGTGTTAGTCTGATTGTAAGCTAGATTCCAATCGGTAGTACCGCCCATCCAATCAGTGCTTGTTGATACGACTAAATCGAATCCATCAGTAGTGGTATCAAAGTCGTTAGTGTAGAAACGGAACTTCGACATATCGCCAGCACCAGGAACGTTATCGGCTATCAACTGAGCAATGTCAGCCGCAGATAAGTTAACATCTTTGGAGAAGTTCAATCGGTCATCAACGTCAATTGAGAAGTAATCCAGAGTGATTTCGAACTCACCAACAGTAGTATAAATACCGAAGGTCATGTTTTCTGAATCTTCTGGCTGCAACTGCTTACCACCGTAAACTAAGGCAACAGGACTAGTCGCTGGGATAACACCCTTATTGACTAACTTACCAGTAGCATTGTCAATTGTAGTAGAAATGTTAGACGCATTTGACTGTCCTGGGGTAGGCGCTTTAAATCCAGTACTAAAGGTTCCACGAACGCCCGTAGTGTCGGTGATGCTATAGTTAGCACCTAACTTGTAGTTAGTCGTAGTACCGAAATCATCAAAGTCTTCGAATCGAAGTGCACCAACGACTACTAAGTCATCTGAAGCTTGCCAATCGGCTTCCACATAAACGGCAGTGTTACTGCGGTCAAATACGCCAGAAATGGCTTTCGCGAAACCAGGGAAACCATTGCTAGAAAGGCTGAACCCTTGATTCGCAAGAACACCGGCAGTAGATGAGGCAGAATCGCCTGCACCAATAGTGAACTCTTCATTACGGTATTCTGCACCGAATGCCAAACTAACAGCGTCACTCATAGCATAAGTGAAGTCAGCATTTAATGAAGTTTCTACTTGGCGATAAAGACCAGGATCGAAGTCACGTGGTGAGTTAGGACCCATACTTGCATTAACAGTGTTGTTAATGAAGAAGTCAGCTTCGTTCTTGCCATAGTAGCTGCTTACATCCCAACCAATTCCATTAGCCATCTCACCTCTTAAACCAAACAACATTGCTTGATCAGTCATGGTGCCACCAAATCGTGGAGTAAAGCCGCCAGGAATAGTTTCTTGGAAAGAGAAGCAATTTGGATCTGCCGCTACGATTGCCATAGCAACTGGATCTGGAGTGTTTCCATCTAGAGTCACTACAGGACAATCAGTACCAACGCCAATACCGTCCATATCACCGATAAGAAGTGTTGATCCGTTACCGTAAACACCACCACGGTTTGTAGGGTTACGGAAGTAGAATCCACCATCGATCTTTTTAGTAGTAGAGTTAGCATAACCGTACATTTCAGTGTTGTTACCTAAGTCTGCACCGAAATTAACAAATAACTTCATGTCGTCGTCAACTTTTGGACGACCCCAAATCATTGCAGGATTTGGAACGTCTTGATAACCATCTACAATAAGTTGAGCGGCATCTGCACGCTGCACAGCACGGTTAGTATCTTCGGTTGAGCCAATTTCAAAGGTAGTGTTAACAAAGCCATTAGCGCCAAGAGGTAAGCCAAAGTTGCCAGAAACGTACTGCTGTGCTCCATCGCCCTCACCATATTGACCAGCTTTAACAGAAATGCTGCCGCCTTCGCTTGCATCTTTAAGTTCAAAGTTGATAACGCCGGCTAGTGCATCTGAACCGTATTGAGATGCAGCACCGTCACGAAGGACTGAAACTGTCTTAAGTGCAGCGGTTGGGAATACAGACGTGTCAGGACCCTGTGCGCCGTCAGAAATACCGCCAGCAGCCCAAAGAATTACAGATGAACGGTGACGACGTTTGCCATTGACCAAAACCAATGTGTGGTCAGCTGACATACCACGAAGGCCTTGCGGACGTACCATTGTACCTGCATCACTGATCGGTTGATCGCTGACGTAGTAAGATGGAACAGAGTTACGCAATAGGTTAGTAATATCAACATCACCTTGGTTGGCTAGCTCTGATGCATTAATCACATCAACTGGCGCTACTGAGTCAGTTGCTGAACGTGCTTTAGCGCGTGCGCCAAGAGTGATGATTTCTTCTACCATTTCTTGTGCAAACAGCGCAGTGCTTGGCAGCATAGTGCTACCTGCAATGACGGCCGCAGCAATGGCGGTAGTTTTAAAGTTTTTGATAATCATTTCATTTCCCGAAATAGTTGATTAAAAGTGATGTAAAAATCGATTTCTATACGGTAGTTGTTAGCATTTAGACCACTACCATCGCTCACAATACAAGAAATATCATTCAATATCACATAATAATTTATTAAAATATGAATTTTTTTAAATAACCTGTTAATTGGATGATATTTACATCGTAAACTGCTGCTATTTACAGGTAACAAGTATTGGAGTAACCATCACATGAACAGTATTGTATGGCGCTATTTGTGCCGAATACTGGCATCATGTGTAGCTTAAATAGCGAAATGGGTTTTTGGTTAAAGCAGATGGATACTACCCTGAGTACTGATACTTTATTTATGTCAAGGGCGTTGGAACTGGCTCAGCGTGCTGCTGAACACAGCGAAGTACCCGTCGGTGCTGTGATTGTTCATCAGGGTAATATTGTAGGCGAAGGCTATAACCAACCTATCTCTGCTTGCGACCCTACTGCGCATGCCGAAATTGTGGCCATGCGCCATGCTTGTGCCACATTAAAAAACTATCGATTAACCGGCTGTGAGCTTTATGTCACCATCGAGCCCTGCACTATGTGTGTTGGGGCAATGGTTCATGCGCGCATTAAACGTATTGTTTTTGGGGCACTGGAGCCGCGAGCGGGCGCCTTACAAAGTCAGTTTCAGTTGATGGAAAATAGTCCATATAACCATTCTATTATTTGGGATGGTGGAGTTCTAGCAGATCAATGCGGGGCAGTAATGGCTAATTTTTTTCGGCAAAAGAGAACTGTAAAAAAGTAGCTAAATAGACGGTACATTACTTTGTTGCCAGTCTGTATTGGTGCTATCGCTCGGGGTATCTGTGGACGATTCGTCTTGCTTGGCTAACGAGTGCAGTTGCAAATAATGCTGGTAATATTGAATGTTATAGACGTACAACACTGGCTCGGCTCCACGCGCATAGCCATACTTGCTTTTAGAATAAAACTTTTTCTTACTTAAGAGAGGCAGAAATAACCGTACATCTGACCATAGGTCTGGGCTTTTGCCGCTGCGCTGGGTCAAAACGCGTGCGTCTTCCAAATGACCAAATCCAACATTATAAGCGGCTAATGCAAATAGGGTTCTATCAGGCTCGACTATTCTGCGAGGTAAACGTTGTTTGAGTTTACTGAGATAACCAGCGCCTCCATTGAGACTTTGTTCGGCATCTAGCCGGTTAGAGACGTTCATTTCTGCTGCTGTGTCTAGTGTCAGCATCATTAACCTGTCTCTTATACACATCTCCGAGC
>OJCW01000526.1_pt1 | contig 12232 bp, 9 predicted proteins | sample 1592461 | NCBI WGS metagenome assembly OJCW01 (sample SAMN05416884, study PRJEB24817) | seawater metagenome | isolation source: Sea water | place: Canada:Atlantic | collected 2013-11 | reverse complement strand
ACGAGATTCCTCTACGTCTCGTGGGCTCGGAGATGTGTATAAGAGACAGATCAACTGCTTACCGGTAAAGGTGGTAGTAAGCGTTTTAGAAAAGATGCGAAAGGCCGTAAAGTTGAAATCTTATCGGTAGAGGCCGCACAAGAAGCGAAAAATATTAGATTGACAATAGATCAGCGTATTCAAGCCATTGCTTATAAAGAAGTAAAAGGCGCTGTTCAAGCCTTTAAAGCAACATCGGGCTCGGTCGTTGTGGTTGATATTCATACGGGTGAAATATTGGCGATGGCCAATAGTCCTTCTTATAACCCTAATAATCGTCGTAATACCGCTATCCATCGTTTTCGTAACCGCGCTATTACCGATATTTACGAGCCAGGTTCAACCATGAAGCCTCTTACTGCGTTAACTGCATTAGAGTTTGGTTCGGCAAAATTGAATACCGTTATTGATACAAGCCCAGGTTGGATGCGCTTAGGTGGTCGACGCGTTAATGATCCGATTAACCGGGGTAAATTATCCATTGAAGATATATTAGTAACTTCTTCGAATATGGGAACCACTAAGCTGGCGCTATCGGTGCCAAAAAACTTCTTACTAGATAAGTTTTTTGATGCAGGTTTTGCTGATAATACGGGGAGTGGATTAGTTGGTGAAAGCTCAGGCATGATGCATGACAGAGCAAGGTGGTCAAAGTTTGAATTGGCTACTTTATCATGGGGTTATGGTCTTGCCATCACACCAATGCAGTTAGCGCGTTTTTATGCGACTTTAGCAAATGGCGGCATCAAGCGTGAGCTGTCGATTGTTAAAGCGGATCAGCCAAGTGAAGGAGAGCGTGTTTTCTCTAAAGTAAACTCTACCGCAGTGATGACTATGTTAGAAACAGTGGTTGATGAGCATGTACAAAAAGCCAAAGTGGCTGGCTATCGCGTAGGCGGTAAAACGGGGACTTCATTCAAAGCAGTTGCGGGCGGTTACGGTAATGATTACGTAGGATTATTTGCCGGTGTTGCGCCTATTTCAAATCCTCAAGTTGTGGTTGTGGTTGTTATTAATGATCCCGGTGGCGATCTTTACCATGGCGGTGAAGTGGCTGCGCCAGTATTTTCTCGTGTTATGAAAGGCGCTTTAAGAGTATTAAATGTTGTCCCTGATGCAAATGAGAAGCTAGCGCTAAGAAAAAAAAATAATGAATCAATAGTAAATGTATTGGAGGCTAATGATGTATAAGCCTTCAGCTCAGTTTATGGTAGAGCTACTACATGAATTTTCAATTAAGTTGCCGGAAAACTTACCTTTAATAAGCGAGTTTGGTGACTTAACAAATGATACCCGACAGTTGAATAATGGTGATGTTTTTTGCGGCATTATTGGTCACGCTGTTGATGGTCGAAATTATATTGCAGATGCTATCAGCAAAGGGGCTAGCTTAGTTTTAGCTGAATGTGTTGATGAACATGAACATGGCAATATCACTTTTGAGCAAGATGTTGCAGTGGTGAGTTTTTATCAATTAAATCGCAATTTATTTATGCTTGCTAGTGCGTACTATCAAACACCACAAGCGAAATTGACCATGATAGGAATTACTGGCACTAATGGCAAGACGAGTACTAGCCAGTTACTTGGACAAATATTAACAAACTGCCAAAAGCCTTGTGCAATCATCGGTACGAATGGTTCAGGTATGGTAGGTGACTTACAAATAACAAAAAATACCACGCCAAGTGCTACTGATTTAGTACAACTATTTAAACAATTTACTCGGCAAAGTATAACGCACCTCGCCATGGAAGTTTCTTCACATGCGCTCGAACAAGGCCGTGTTAATGGAAATGCATTTGATGTGGCTGTTTTTACGAACTTGAGCCGTGATCATTTAGACTATCATGGCACCATGGCGGATTATGCAGCCGCAAAAAGGCAGCTTTTTACCCAAGATGATAAACAAGTTGCTGTATTAAACGGTGATGACCAACAAATTAAAACATGGCTTGCCACTTGGCTAGGGACTCAAAGTAATTTATGGCTTTATGGACAAAGTGATATTGTACGTCACTCAAGTCAGTTTGTTAGCTGCGCTAATATTAAGCACCATAGCAATGGTGTTGATTTTACACTAACCACTCATCTAGGTGATATTGACATTCATAGCCCATTATTAGGTGATTTTAATGTCGATAACTTATTAGCTGTAATCGCTGTGTTATTAATTGATGGGCTTTCTTTAGAAAATATCGCGCAAGAAATCACTCGTATTGAAGCCATTGAGGGTCGTATGGAGGCCTTTTCGGCGAAACGAGTGACAACAGCGCCAACAGCTGTTGTTGATTATGCTCATACGCCAGATGCATTAGAAAAAGCACTACAGGCTTGCCGTCAACATTGTTGTGGCCACTTATATGTGGTTTTTGGTTGTGGCGGAGATAGAGATAAAGGCAAGCGAGCATTAATGGCTAAAGTTGCAGAAAAACATGCTGATCATCTGGTAATCACCAATGATAACCCACGCAATGAAGCCCCTATGAGTATTATCAATGATATTTTGTCGGGTTTATCTAGCCAAGAAAAATCTCAAGTTATAGTCAATAGAGAACAGGCGGTACTGGCAACGTTAAGCAAGGCTAATCAAGGTGATGTGGTGTTGTTAGCAGGTAAAGGCCACGAAAATTACATTCTTTTGAATAAAGAAAAAATTGATTACAACGAACGACAAGTAGTACAAAATTTTTTTACACAAATGGATGCTAACTCAGCAGATAAAACTTTGGGGGTTAAATCATGATAACGATGAGTTTAGCCACACTAACCGACGCTACTGATGGTCAATTAGTATGTCATGAATCATTGAGTGATTTAGTGATTGAAAGCCTGATTACTGATTCACGCGCATTGGAAAATAAAGCTGTTTTCTTAGCGTTAAAAGGACCTAATTTTGACGGCCATCGCTTTGCTCAACAAGTGGTGGATAAAGGTTGTCAGGTACTAATTGTTGATCATGAAATAGCAGAATTAAATAAGAAAAAAGTTGCTCAAATAATTGTTGATGATACGCGTATTGCCTTGGGACAAGTTGCGGCCTATGTGAAACAGCAAGTGGCGCCAAAAACTATTGGTATAACAGGCAGTAGCGGCAAAACTACGGTAAAAGAAATGTTAGCGGCTATTTTGTCCAGATTAGGAAAAGTATTAGCGACCGATGGAAATTTTAATAACGATATTGGTGTGCCGTTAACATTATTACGTTTAACACAAGGTGATGACTTTGCCGTTATTGAAATGGGAGCGAATCATATTGGTGAAATTGCCTACACAAGTGAGTTAGTCAAGCCTGATATCGCGATGATCAATAATATTGCCGCTGCTCACTTAGAAGGCTTCGGCGATTTATGCGGTGTTGCAACGGCAAAAGGTGAAATATTTTCAGGCTTACCGACAGATGGGATTGCCCTTTACAACCAAGAATCCCTACATTCGGACAAATGGCAATGGCGTTTAACGGATAAGCAAGTTCGCACCTTTTCTTGTGCTAATACGCAAGAAAGCGTGAATAAACTTAACGCTGACTGTTACAGCAGTAACATCTCTTTAGATGACAATGGCTGTGCAACTTTTGATTTGAAAACAGTGATTGGTGAGTGTGTTATAAAGCTGACCGTGCCGGGTAAACACAATGTTTGTAACGCTGTTGCCGCTGCCGCTGCCGCAATAGAATGTGGTGCCAGTTTACAAGATATTCGTTTAGCTTTAGCTGAAATGGCGCCAGTACAAGGGCGAACCAATATTCATCAGCTAATCAGTCAAAACTCAAATTACAAAATAAAATTAATTGATGATACTTATAATGCCAATGTCGAGTCGATTAAAGCTGCTACTTCTTTATTAGCCAATTATGCAGGCCAACAAATATTGATTCTGGGCGATATGGCTGAACTTGGTAGTGAAGCGCGCAACTATCATCAAGAAGTTGGCAAGTTTGCCAAAGAACAAGAAATTGATGCACTACTTACTGTTGGTGTATTAAGTCAAAGTACTAGTGATGCTTTTTCTATCAATAATGAAGCAATCAGTAGGCATTTTAGTGACCGCGTTGATTTATCAGCGTACTTATTTTTAATGCTGACACAAAACAATAAAAATCAGGAAATGAATATTAATATTTTAGTAAAAGGCTCTCGTAGTTCTCATATGGAAAATGTCGTTGAAGATGTTATTAACTGGCATCGTAATCAAGATAGTGTTTGTTCTGCACCTGAGGATAATTCTTAATGTTACATTGGTTAGCTGAATATTTAACCCAATTCTATAGTGCGTTTAATGTTTTCTCGTACGTAACTTTTCGTGCAATTATAAGTACGTTATCTGCATTATTTATATCTCTTTATTTTGGTCCTAAGTTAATTCGTTATTTACAAAGAATGCAAATAGGGCAGACAGTACGTAGTGATGGACCGGAAAGTCACTTATCAAAATCGGGTACACCAACAATGGGTGGAATTCTAATTCTAGCTGCCGTTGTTTTTAGTGTTTTGCTGTGGGCTGATTTAAGCAATGTCTATGTTTGGGTAGTCTTATTTGTAGTGGTTAGCTTTGGTATTATTGGTTTTGTTGATGATTACCGTAAAGTTATACGTAAAGACTCTAATGGTTTGATTGCTAAATGGAAATACTTCTGGCAAACCGTGGCAGGTTTAGTTACTGCAATATTTTTGTATCAAATATCACATCCAGAACAAACTTTCTTACTTATTCCATTTATTAAAGATGTCATGCCACAACTGGGCATATTTTATATTGTGATGACTTATTTCGTTATTGTAGGTACTAGTAATGCGGTTAACTTAACAGATGGTTTAGATGGTTTAGCCATTGTGCCAACTATTATGGTTGCTGGCGCGTTTGCGTTATTCGCTTATGTTACTGGTCATGTGAACTTTTCTAGTTACTTAAATATTCCTCATATAGCTCTGACATCTGAATTAGTTGTAGTTTGTACTGCGATTGTTGGAGCAGGTCTTGGTTTCTTATGGTTTAACACCTACCCAGCACAAGTATTTATGGGTGATGTTGGCTCGTTAGCGTTAGGTGCCGCATTAGGCGTTATTGCTGTTCTGGTTAGACAAGAGTTAGTACTTTTCATTATGGGCGGTGTGTTTGTAATGGAAACAGTATCAGTAATTTTGCAAGTTGGTTCATATAAAATACGCGGACAGCGAATTTTTCGTATGGCACCCATTCATCACCATTACGAATTAAAAGGTTGGCCTGAACCACGAGTGATTGTGCGCTTTTGGATCATATCCTTCATCTTAGTGTTGATTGGGTTAGCTACATTGAAACTTCGTTAAGCGACATGGCGTTAAGTTGATAGCTTTGAGTTAATAGTAACAAGCAAGAGAAAAGTAAATAAATGACATTGTTAACAGATTTTAAAAGTAAACAAATTTTAGTGCTAGGCGCTGGCATCACAGGTATGTCCTGTGTTCGCTACCTTAGTGCTCAAGGTTTGTGCTTTGCTGTTAATGACTCTCGTCGCCAACCTTTTTCGGCTAACTATACTGAGCAACAATTTAATGACGAGTTCCCTAGTGCCAATCTACATTTAGGGCAATGGAACAATGAACTAATTGCGAATGCAGATATTATTTTGATAAGTCCTGGTATTGACAGTACTGCTAGTGGTATCGCGCAGCACATCTCAGCAAACTGTCATGTAATGGGAGATGTTGAACTATTTTGTTTGCTCAATAACGAACGAGCAGATAAAGAAGGGACAAACCATATTTCTATATTAGCGGTAACAGGATCAAATGGTAAATCTACCGTTGTTTCTTTACTCGCTTATTTAGCGGATAGCTTAGGCGTTAACGTTCAACTAGGTGGTAATATTGGCCAACCGGTTTTAGATATTTTCACCAGAGAAATCACGGCTGAAAATTACCATTTACCTGACATGTTAGTTTTAGAGTTATCGAGCTTTCAACTTGAGACGTTGAAAAGTATGCAGGCAGTTGCCACAAGTGTATTAAATGTGAGCGATGATCATCTTGACCGTCACCTGAGCATGGGAAATTATCAACGTATTAAACAAGGTATTTATACACAAGGTAATGTAGCGGTTGTAAACCGTGATGACGAGGCCACTCAACCGATTAGTCAACTTCAAGCAGTACTTTCTTTTGGTAGTGATGCACCTAGTGAAAATCAATTTGGCGTAACACGCGTTAACGGAAAAGTATCGCTCGCTTTTGGAGAGAAAAATTTAATTTTGTTAGATGAGCTTCCGTTAGCAGGTATGCACAATGCCTTAAACTATTTAGCGACTCTAGCGCTTGGTTATAGCGCAGGTTGGTCACTATCAGTCATGGTTAAAAGTTTAGCTGGCTTTACTGGGTTACCACACCGTTGCCAAAAAATAGCCAGTGATGATGGCATTACTTGGATAAATGATTCTAAAGCGACGAATGTTGGCGCAACCATTGCGGCGATTAATGGTTTAGCACAAACATTAACCTCACAAAATGGCGTAACACAAAAATTAATTCTAATTGCTGGTGGTGACGGAAAGGGTGCTGACTTCTCGCCATTAACCAAGCCGTTAGTTGAGCATGTCCACCAAGTGATAACGTTGGGCAAAGATGGTGATGAAATCTCAGCATTAGTAAATAATGCGAGTAAAGTGACAACACTATTAGCGGCAGTTCAAACAGCAAAAGCAATGGCTAAAGCTGGCGATATTGTCTTGTTATCACCGGCTTGTGCAAGTTTAGATATGTTTAAGAGCTTTAGTGATCGTGGTGAACAGTTTATTGCAGCCGTGACCAAAATTGCGGAGGCAAGTTAATGACGACCTCAACAACTAACTCTAAAGCTGAAAGCCAAATGCAATTACCCTTTGTTCAAGAAGTTTTAAGTAGCTTAGTTCAACGGTATCAAAAGCTTAGTTTTACAAAGGTAAATAGTGATAGGGCTGTTTTTGATCGCAGCTTTATCGTGCTAGCACTACTAATGTATATGATTGGCTTGATTATGGTTGCAAGCTCTTCTATGCCGGTTGCTGAGCGCTTATTCAACAACCCTTTTCATTTTGTAATTCGTCATGCCATATACATCGTTTTAAGTTTAGGGATTGCTGGAGTTGCATTACAAATTCCAATGGCATGGTGGCAAAAAAATAGTAGTTATTTATTAATCTTTGGCATTATTTTATTAGTGACTGTTTTGCTTATTGGGCGCTCAGTTAATGGCTCAACTCGCTGGATAGTACTTGGCCCTATTACGGTACAAGCAGCAGAGCCAGCAAAACTGTTTTTCTTTTGCTACTTGGCCGCATATTTAGTGCGTCGCCGTGATCAAGTAATGGAAGATTGGCGTGGGTTTGCTAAGCCATTAGTTGTGTTTGCTATTTTGGCAGGTTTGTTATTAAGACAACCAGATTTAGGCACCATTATTGTTATGTTCGTGACGACGTTTGGCTTGTTATTTTTAGCAGGTGCGAAACTTTGGCAATTTATTAGCTTGGCATCAGTCGGCGTCTTGTTATTGTCTTTGTTGGCCATTTTTGAGCCTTACCGTTGGCGTCGAATCACTAGCTTTTTAGATCCATGGCAAGATCCGTTTGGTAGTGGTTATCAGCTAACTCAATCACTGATGGCCTATGGTCGAGGTGAAATCTTTGGTCAAGGATTAGGTAATAGTATTCAAAAGTTAGAATATTTACCCGAAGCGCATACCGATTTTGTTATGGCAGTGTTAGCTGAAGAGTTTGGCTTTATCGGCGTGGCAATTATTTTATTATTGAGTATGGTTTTAGTTTTTAAAGCGTTGATGTTAGGAAAAAAAGCACTCGCTAAAGAGAAGTTTTTTGAAGGTTTTTTTGCCTACGCTATTGGTATTTGGGTTTGTTTTCAAGCTGCTGTAAATATTGGCGCTAGTGCGGGCATCGTACCGACTAAAGGGCTGACCATGCCGCTGATAAGTTACGGTGGTAGCTCTATGATCATTATGACGATTGCCGTGGTGATTTTAATTCGTATTGATCACGAATTGCGTATGCAAAGTATTCAAGCTACATCCTCTAAAAGAAAAGATAAAAGCGTGGGGGGTAAAAAATGATTGATAACATTAATACTTCTGCCACGAAAGGTTCTACTTTATTGGTGATGGCAGGGGGAACAGGTGGACATATATTCCCAGGGCTTGCTGTAGCCGATAAATTGAAAAGTGAAGGATGGAGTATTCATTGGTTAGGTACGGCTGATCGTATGGAATCAGAAATTATTCCTAAGCATGGCTATGATATTTCTTTTATTAATATAAGTGGCTTACGTCATAAAAGTCTTCTGACATGGCTGAAATTACCGTTCAAGTTGATGAATTCGTTACTACAAGCCATCAGTGTTATTAACAAAGTAAAACCTGATGTAGTGCTAGGCATGGGAGGATATGCCAGTGCTCCCGGAGGTTTAGCTGCATGGTTAATGAGAAAACCGCTAATTATACATGAGCAAAATGCGGCAGCCGGGTTAACTAATCGGTTATTATCACGCATTGCCAGCAAAGTCTGTTGTGCTTTTCCTGGTGCTTTTAAAAACAACAAGTCTACAGTCATAGTGGGTAATCCATTAAGAGCAAGTATCGGACAAAAAGCCGTGCAGAGTACTAGTGAAAATAGCGCTAAAGAAAGCCACAATATTTTGGTTGTGGGCGGAAGTTTAGGAGCGCAAATTTTAAATGAAACAGTGCCAAGTAGTTTTGCACAACTGGTAAAAGAATCTAGCAGTGACAAAGCCAGCTTACCTTTTCATATTCGCCACCAAACAGGCAAAGGTAAACATACTGAGGTTATTAACACGTATAACCAAACAGGTTTTAGTAATGGCCAAGTAGTGGTTACAGAATTTATTGATGATATAGCTAGTGCTTATCAGTGGGCTGATGTTGTCATCTGTAGAGCAGGGGCATTAACCGTATCAGAGCTAGCGATGGCTGCAACGCCCGCTATATTTGTACCCTTGCCTCATGCCGTTGATGATCACCAAGTTAAAAATGCCCAATACCTAGTTTCTCGTGGTAGTGCGGTATTAATAAAACAACCAGAATTAACGAGTGACGGACTCACTAAGAAATTAACTGAATTATTTAGTGAACCAGAAAAATTAAAGAATATGGCACAGTCGGCATTTGCCGCAGCAAATATAGAGGCAACAACGAACGTTGCCAATATTTGTCAACAATTTGCATGTAGTAATAAAAGCTAAATAGAGAAAATGAGTAATAACATGACCCAAAATACAATGAATCCAAATGCGATGAAGCAACCTTATGCCAAAATACCTGAAATGCGCCGCGTGAAACGGATCCATTTTGTCGGTATCGGTGGTGCAGGTATGGGTGGCATTGCAGAAGTGTTATTGAATGAAGGTTATCAAATTTCTGGCTCGGACATTGGTGAAAACCAAGTGGTAAAACGTCTGTCGAAATTTGGTGCTGATATTACTATTGGTCACGCCAGTGAAAATGTTGATGGCGCTAGTGTTATCGTGGTCTCGACTGCAATAAGTGAAGATAACCCGGAGCTAATTGCTGCAAAATCGGCACGTATTCCAGTGGTACGCCGTGCTGAAATGTTAGCTGAATTAATGCGCTTTCGTCACGGAATTGCTATTGCAGGTACTCATGGTAAAACCACTACCACTAGTTTAATTGCAAGTATATTTGCTCAAGGCCAACTTGATCCGACTTTTGTTATCGGTGGCTTACTCAATAGCGCAGGTACTAATGCTCGTTTAGGCAGTAGTCGTTACTTGGTTGCTGAAGCAGATGAGAGCGATGCTTCATTTTTACATTTACAGCCAATGGTTTCGGTCATTACTAATATCGCCGCTGATCACATGGAAACTTATCAAGGTGACTTTGAAAAGCTCAAAGATACTTATATTGAATTTTTACACAACTTACCATTTTATGGCTTAGCTGTGGTTTGTATTGATAACCCTGTTGTACGTGAGTTATTACCACGCATTAGTCGCCAAGTGATTACCTATGGTTTTTCTGAAGATGCTGATATACGTGCAGCTAACTACCAACAAGACGGCGGTATCAGTTATTTTACGGTAGAAATAGATGGTCAACCACCACTGGATATGAGTGTTAATTTACCTGGTCAGCACAATGTACTTAATGCGCTTGCAGGCGTTGCTGTGGCTAAAGATGAAGGCGTTAATGATGAAGCTATTTGCCAAGCATTAGGTGAATTTGCTGGTATTGGTCGTCGATTTGAGCAGCTCGGTGATTTAAGCACAAATGAAGGTAATATGGTGCTAGTGGATGACTATGGTCACCATCCAAGTGAAGTGAAAGCAACTATTCTCGCAATGCGTACTGGATGGCCAGATAAAAGGTTAGTGATGGTCTTTCAACCTCACCGCTATTCACGTACTCGTGATTTATACGAAGATTTTGTTGAAGTGTTATCAGAAGTCGATTGCTTGTTTTTATTAGATGTTTACTCTGCGGGTGAGTCACCAATAACGTCAGCAGATAGTAAAAGTCTAGCGCGTTCAATTCGTCAACGTGGTCAAGTTGAACCTATTTATGTTAGTGATGTTGATATGTTGCCAGCGTTACTTGCCGCACAGCTACAAGATAACGATATGGTTATCACACAAGGAGCAGGTAATATTGGCGCCTTAGCGCGTGATTTATCCTTACACTCGCTGTTGCAGGTAGAACAGGAGAGAAAATGACTCTAAGCGTAGTTAAAAAGCGGTCAATATCTCAAAAAATAGATCAATTGGCTGAAGTCAAACAACAAACATTAGCTGTACTTTATGGTGGTGATTCTGCTGAAAGGGATGTATCGCTAAAGTCCGGTAAAGCTATTGCACAAGGGCTAGAGCAAGCAGGCTTTAATGTAATCTTAATTGATACTAAAGATGAATCATTAACTAGCTTAGTAAGTCAAAATATTAAACATGTCTTTATTGCCTTACATGGTCGTGGTGGTGAAGATGGTTGTTTACAAGGTGCATTAGAATCATTGGGCATCAGCTATACCGGTTCAAATGTTTTAGGATCTGCTTTATCGATGGATAAAGTGCGCAGTAAGCAAATCTTTAAAGCTTGTGATCTACCCACAGCGGCTTTTACTGTTGTCAGTAAAGCGAATTTTTGTGAATTAGATATTGATTTAATGCTTCATTCGCTAGGCGGTAAAGTGATGGTGAAACCTGCGCATGAAGGATCGAGTATTGGCATGGCAATGGCCGACACTCCAGCGAAGTTACATAACGCCTTAGTGGAAGCATTTGGTTTTGATGGTGATGTGCTAGTTGAAGCGTGGATTGATGGACCTGAATATACCGTGACAATCTTAGGTGATGAAGCATTACCAGCAATACATATGGAAACCCCACGAGAGTTTTATGATTATGAGGCTAAATATCAATCAAGTAGTACTCAATATCATTGCCCTTGTGGGTTAAGTGTAAAAGAAGAGTTGCATATTAAAGCGCTTTCATTAAAAGCATTTAAAGCAACAGGTGCTAGTGGTTGGGGCCGCGTAGATTTGATGCAAGATAGCGAAGGGCACTGGCAATTATTAGAAGTGAATACCGTACCAGGTATGACACAAACGTCATTAGTGCCAAAAGCGGCAAAAGTACATGGTTTAACTTTTAATGAATTGGTAGAGCGTATTGTTTTACTAAGTATTAATTAATAATAGAAACGTTTTTTAAAAAACAACAAGGCAAGTATGACAAACAAGCAATCTGTTTCAGTAGATCAACAAGCATTATCGTTTGGCCTTGGCCTAGCGTTTTTCTTGTGCGTACTGATTAGTTTGATCAGTCTTGCCTGGTGGTTAACCAATAGATTAATTGACCAAGAGAGTTTACCGGTGAACTCAGTGGTGATCAGCGGTGAAATGCCTTATACCACGCGAGAAGATGTATTGGCTGCGATGAGCGATGTAAATTTAGGTAATTTTTTCCAAGTAGACGTCAATGAAATTCAAAGGCAAGTATCTGCCTTGCCTTGGGTTTACTCTGCTGCAGTAAGAAAGCAGTGGCCTAATGAAGTTAAAGTTTATGTTGTTGACCAAACGCCCGTTGCATTATGGAATGGTGACTTTTTATTAAACCAATTCGGTAAGGCCTTTCAAGCGGATACACGTCAGCTAACACATGCGTTACCACAGTTTTTTGGCCCTGAAGCTGTCTCTTATACA
>OJCW01000523.1_pt1 | contig 12265 bp, 8 predicted proteins | sample 1592461 | NCBI WGS metagenome assembly OJCW01 (sample SAMN05416884, study PRJEB24817) | seawater metagenome | isolation source: Sea water | place: Canada:Atlantic | collected 2013-11 | reverse complement strand
AGATTCCTCTACGTCTCGTGGGCTCGGAGATGTGTATAAGAGACAGTTATAACTCAGACCGCTGGGTAGCTTTAGATAAAAAATTTAATCGCTTATTAAGGCTTGCTCCTAATCTAACACCACGACAACAAGCTATTCAAAATAGTATTAAAAGTGAAGTTCAAATCATCCTACGTTTGTACAATGCTATTTACAAAAACAAATTAAAGAATGCTGACCCCAAAATTAAAAAGCATTTACAAAAAAGATTAATAACGCAATTAGAGGCTGTTCGCTCAGATTCAGTGCAGCTTTATCACATCATCACACAAGACATCGAAAATATAATTAAAAATCAAATAGTTTTTATTTTTTCGGTATTGTCACTTGTCATTATGTTTCTGTTTTTGGGTGCTTTTAAGCTAACTAAAGTATTCAGAACATCACTTCATGAAATAAAGATAGCCCTTGAAAAAAACCACTATGGAAGTTTTCAAAAAATAAACATACCTAATGCAACAGAAGAGTTTAGTGATATCGCAACGGCTTTTAATTTAATGAATGATGAATTGAGTGAGACAACTGTTTCATTGGAATTAATGAAACAGACTATTGCAGAAAGAACATTCGTATTAGAGCTAATTTCGAATGACGAACCCTTAAAAGTTATTCTAGAAGCTACTGTTCTTGCTGTTGAGAAAGAAATCCCAGCTATGTTATGCAGTATTTTATTACTTGATGATGAGGGTAAACATCTATTGAGTGGCTCAGCACCAAGCCTTCCTGATTTTTTTAACAAAGCCATTGATGGTATTGAAATTGGTATGGGGGTTGGCTCATGTGGTACAGCCGCATTTACCAATAAACGTGTCATCGTTGAGGATATTCAAGCCCACCCTTATTGGGCATCTTACAAAGAGTTGTCAAGTAAGGCTGGATTGAGAGCGTGTTGGTCTGAGCCAATACGTTCGACACAAGGTGAGGTACTCGGCACTTTTGCTATTTATCATCATGAGGTAAATCAGCCAACTGAAGCTAATATAGCATTGATTGAGCAAGCTTCGGATTTGGTAAAAATTGCTATTGAAAAAAACCAAACAAAATTAACATTACAGTCAAGTGAAGAGCGCTATTCTCTTGCCATGCAGGCTACTCAAGATGGCCTATGGGATTGGAATATATTAACCAACGATGCAGTTTATGCCGATCGTTGGAAAAGTATATTAGGGTATGCAAACAATGAAATTAAAAATGAATTAGCGGAATGGCAACAACGAGTGCATCCGGATGATTTAGATATCACCTTATTCAATCTTAAAGAGTTTTTACGTAATAAAACTAAAAATTATGAAGCTGAGTTCAGGATGCAACATAAGAATGGGCACTATATCAATATCCTCTCACGCGGCTTTGCTATTGAAGATGAAGCTGGAAATGTAACTCGTTTGGTTGGCACCATTGTCGATATTACAGAGCGTAAATTAGCAGAAAAAAAACTTAAATTAGCAGCAAATGTTTTCAGTCATGCACGCGAAGGTATCATTATCACAGATGATAGGGCTGATATCATAGATGTTAATCACGCATTCACAACTACAACTGGTTTCAGCCGTGAAGAGGCTATTGGTAAAAATCCTCGAATTCTCCAATCCGGACGACAATCATCTGAGTTCTATGCTGATATGTGGCAAGCCTTACTGAAAGAGGGATACTGGACAGGGGAAATTTGGAATAGGCGTAAAAATGGCGAAGTGTATGCTGTACTGAAAACAATTAGTGCCGTACGTGATGAACACGGCGCTACTACTCATTATGTCTCATTAGGTAACGACATCACCCCGATGAAAGCTCATCAAGACCAGTTAGAACACATCGCTCATTATGATATACTCACTAACTTACCCAACCGCTCCTTACTTGCTGACCGATTATCTCAAGCCATATTGCGGAGCAGCCGTAACAAACAGTCACTCGCTGTCGTATTTCTAGATTTAGATGGTTTTAAAGCCGTTAACGATACCCATGGGCATGATGTGGGTGATGATCTTCTAATTGAACTATCACTACGGATGAAGGAGGCGTTACGTGAAGGTGATACATTATCCCGTATTGGCGGTGATGAGTTTGTTGTTGTATTAGCAGACTTAGGCAAAGCTGAGGATTGTGAACCATTATTAGAGCGACTTTTATTGGCAGCGTCTGAGCCAGTCACTGTTGGTAGCATTTCATTAAATATATCAGCCAGTATTGGTGTAACGCTTTATCCACAAGATAATGTCGATGCCGACCAGCTTATGCGGCATGCCGACCAAGCCATGTATGTGGCTAAAGCATCAGGTAAAAATCGCTATCACTTATTTGACACGACTCAAGATGAAGCGACTAAAGTGCAACGTGAAAACCTAGAGGCTATTCGCAGCGCATTAGATAATCATCAATTTGTACTCCATTATCAGCCTAAGGTTAATATGAAAACAGGTTTGGTGACGGGCTTTGAGGCACTAATTCGTTGGCAACATCCACAACGAGGCTTACTAAGCCCAATCGATTTCTTGCCTATCATTGAAAATAACACCATGAGTATCGAAATGGGTGAATGGGTTATTGACAGTGCACTAACACAAATAAGCCTATGGCAAACAATGGGGCTTAACCTTCCTTTAAATATTAGCGTGAACATTGCCGCAGTACAATTACAGCACCCCGACTTCACACAAAGACTAACGTCATTACTGGCAGCCCATTCAAATGTTAAACCACACTATTTAGAGTTAGAGATACTGGAAACAAGTGCCTTAGAAGACGTACAACATGTTTCAACCATTATGAACGCCTGTATAGCGCTAGGCGTAAATTTTGCCCTAGATGACTTTGGTACTGGCTATTCATCGCTGACTTATTTAAGACGATTGCCAGCAAACTTAATTAAGATCGACCAAACCTTTGTACGAGACATGTTGCATGACCCAGATGATTTAGCCATTGTTAAAGGTGCAATAGCTTTAGCTAAATCATTCAAACGTGATGTGATTGCTGAAGGTGTTGAGACAATTGAACACGGAACAGAACTATTGAAACTGGATTGTGACTTGGCACAAGGCTATGGTATTGCCAGACCGATGCCTGCGAGTGAGATTCCTGCGTGGGTTAGTGTCTGGAAGCCTGATATTAGTTGGCAGAACTCAAAGAAGGAGAGGACTACTTAAAACCTAAAGGTTAAGTAGTAATTCCAAAGTCCATTTTGGTCAGTTCACTTGTCGTTAGATAAGGCTAAGCTAACATCCGCTATTGTATCTTTTCTAACATTAGCTTTTTGCATCCTTTACCATGAGTGCTATCAGACTCTACAGAGGTAGCTTTGATTATGGTCATGAGGATTACCATCAAGGAGTCGATACCGCTCATCCATTTTATAGGTAGGCTTCGCTTTTTTAATATTTCATTATCTCGTTGCGCTTATTTCCATTATTTTTTGATAACTAAATACAGGATTGATTTGGCGTTAAAGCATTCACCTTTGGTAGAGTATGTTTCGTTAGCTTAGTCTTTTTACTGCCTTTCAAGCAAGATGTAGCCGATAGAAATATCTTGAATTTGTTTGTTGATATAACCCTCAACTAACATTAATTTAGCATATTCAAGTTTTTGAGTAAGACTAATATAAATCTTGCTGATCATTTGAGTACCTTTAAGGTTTCGCCTATTTTAAGCTATAAACCTTTCCAGTTTCATTAAACCATTTCAAAAGAAATTATTGCATTTTACAAAGAGAAAATAGCACACTTTAAGGTACCGCTACATATAAAATTTGTTGCTGAGCATTCAATAAAATTCACTTTAAAAAAACAAAAACATAAGATAAATAACACAAAAAAACGATATCCTTAACAGTAAACAAAAAACTAACTTAAATTATAACTACATTAAAACAATAGCTTATATAAATATTTCGCGCTAGCACCCATACCTTTAAGCATAACCCTTTACATTTTATTGACAGATAAAAAGTAAAGGGTTATGCTTAATTTTAAATTAGGTCACCCGTATTATAATTGAATTTTAAACAGAGGGATGCATTTTGCTAAAACAAACTTTATTCAGTATTTCATTAATCTTGACCACCCCATTACTTTTTGCAGCGTCATTAGATAAAGAAGCCCCTACAGGACCTGAATTAATCCGTGCTAATTGCTTAGGTTGCCATATACCAACCAGTGATGGCATAAGCCGTATTAGTGGTCAAAGAAAAACTCCTGAAGGATGGGAGATGACAGTCAATAGAATGTGGTTAAAGCTAAAAGGTAGCAACACACATGAAATAGTTAAGTATTTATCCGACACCCAAGGTTTAGCGCCAAGTGAAACAACAGGCTCTCGATATTTACTAGAGAAAGATAACAATCATATCGAAACTCAGTTTGACGATGAGTTTCAAGTGATGTGCGCTCGATGTCATTCAGGTGGTCGTTCAGCTCTACAGCGTCGCAAACCAAAAGAATGGAATTACTTAGTTGATTTTCATTTAGGGCAATTTCCATCGTCGGAATATTCTATGTTTGGTCGTGATCGGAATTGGTACGACATTGCTAGAAATAAAATGGTGCCATTACTTGCTAAAGAATATCCATTTGATAGTGAAGATTGGACAAATTGGTTAGCATCCGAAAAGCCTAAACTTGAAGGCAAGTGGGTATTAAGCGGACATATGCCAGGTAAAGGTTATTTCAGCGCAACGATGAACGTAGAACAAAATAAAAAAGATTATTATTCGCTAAATATTGAAGGCAACTATGCTAATGGTGAAGCAATTAAAGGGACTGGTAGCTCGGTTGTTTATACTGGTTACGAATGGCGAGGCAATCTTAATTTTGGAGACATAAACTTACGCCAAACGCTTGCCGCAAGCGCTGACGGCCAGACATTAACGGGTCGATTTTATCAAAAAAATCAAGAGTTAATGGGTATGAAAATCACTGCTATTAAAGACACTCCTAAAACTCAATTGTTAAGTGTCTATCCTAGTCACATCAAAAAAGGTGAAACAACTAACATTACTATTACCGGCTCAGGTTTGAGTGACTCTTTATTGTTACCATCAAGCATTATGGTAAATAAAGTGATAAGCCAAAGTAAAAACAGAATGATTGTTAATGTTAGTGCCAAAGCTGACGCATCAATTGGTTATGTTGATATTCAGGTTGGCGAGGGGAAACTAACAAATAAATTAGCCATTTATACGCAAGTAAACTCATTAAAAGTTGTGCCTTCCTATGGTGTTGCGCGTGTTGGCGGCAACGGAGGTTCCACCCCAAAAAACGATACGCTTTTTAGAGCCGTTGGTTTTGATTACGGTAAAGATGGAATCGCAAATACCGATGACGATATTAATCTAGGCTACATCGAAGAAGTAACTTGGGAAGTAGTCCCTCGTGATGCACACGCAAAGAAAGATGAAGACGTTAAATTTTCTGGTCAACTAAATACCAGCACAGGTCACTTTACTCCTGCAGCAGCTGGACCAAACCCTGAACGTTACCGCAGTACTAATAATGCAGGCAATTTAAATATTGTGGCAAAATTAACTGAAAACGGAAATGAGATCACAGGCATAGGTAGACTATTAGTTGCCGTGCAACGTTGGAATAATCCACCACTTAAATAAGGTGTTATCTTATGAATGCAACATTAGAAATCATAGAAAACAATCTTCACCAAGTAGAAGTAAAAGATAAATCATTTATCTTTCATATTCCAACAACCAGTTTATTCGAACGTGACGAATTAACGGGCGACATATTGTCTTCAATACAAAGACAAAGTGCCCCTACAGATTCATCGCTATCGAAAGAATTAAGTGCTCGTTACACTAAAAGTGACATTACTTCTGCACTAGATGAGTTAAAAAGTCTCTCATTGGTAGGTGAAAAAGGACTTAATAACGCAGTAAAAGAATTTGTTCCTTTAGCACTAGACAGTGCCCCCTTAACAACGGTCGTTTTAAGTGTTAATACGGGCTGTAACTTAAGTTGTACATACTGCTACAAAGAAGATTTGGATGTTCCTTCTGCGGGTAAAAAGATGGATTTTGACACAGCCAAACAATCTATTGATATGTTACTAAAAGAATCACCTGACCAAAATCGCTATAACGTAGTGTTTTTTGGTGGTGAACCATTATCAAATTTCACTTTAATAAAAGATGTTATTACCTATTCAGAAGAAGTGTTTACATCGAAAGGAAAATTGGTTGATTTTTCGATGACAACCAATGCAACACTATTAACAGAAAGACACGTGGAGTATTTTGATAAACACAATGTTGGACTTTCTGTCAGTATTGATGGCCCAAAAGCCTATCATGACCGTAATCGTATTTCCGTTACTGGTGAAGGAACATACGATACCGTCGCTAGTAAGGCCAAAATGTTACTTTCAAAATATAGCAGTCGTCCCGTTGGCGCTCGAGTAACACTAACAACCGGACTGACCGATATTGATACCATTTGGGATCACCTATTCAACACATTAGGCTTTAGTGAAGTAGGTTTTGCACCAGTAACTTCTGGAGATATTTCAGATTACAACCTAAAACCTGAAGAGTTAATTGATGTCTTTACTAATATGAAAAAATTAGGTGAGAAATATTTAAGTGCTGCACTTGAAAATAAAACCATTGGTTTTTCTAATTTACATCAATTGATCACCGACATTCATGAAGGAACCAAAAAAGCCCTTCCTTGTGGTGCCGGTGTAGGTATGGTTGCCGTAGATCATGAAGGCGGCCTTAACCTTTGTCACCGCTTCACCGGCTCTGATCAACCGTTATTAGGTGATGTTAAACAAGGATTAAATAAACCTGTATTAAACGACTTTTTAAATAATAGATTAGAGAAAAACGAAGAAAGTTGTTCTACATGTAATATACGTAATTTATGCGCCGGTGGTTGCTACCATGAGAGTTACGCTCGTTACGGCGACCCTGCAAAAGCAACACTGCATTACTGTGATTTAATGAGAGACTGGGTTGATTTTGGAATTCGCGTATATACCGAAATTATGGAACACAATCCTGGTTTCTACGATACCTACATAGCCCCTAGGAAAGCACAAGCATGAAACATTTAAAAGCAATAAATAGTAAAGCCCATAAAGTTAACGATGCACTACAAAATGATGACTTGGATGAAGTCATGGCAATGCAATCTCCTGTAGGTTGTACCGCGACAACGGATCCAGGTTGGGAAGTTGATATGTTTGGCAGTGTCTCAGGGTTATGTCAACCAATGGAGGCTGATCTATACGGCTGTGCCGACCCATGTTGGTGGCCTGCACAAGTACCTGACATGATGAACACTTATCCAGATTGGTCAAAAGGTGCTGATTCAGCAACTAAAGATTGGCGTAAACTAGATTCTGTATATCCTGACGAAAAGGAATAAAAATAATGAAAAAACATTTTTACCAAACACTATTTTTGAGTGGTATTGTTATGTTATTGAGTGCTTGCCAAGGCTCAAATTTTAAAGAAGAAATGACGTCATCAATTGCAACGAGTGGGCTAGATAAAGAGTATTTAATTACTGTTACACGTCCAGATACAACAGTGCATATAGTTGATTTACAAACCAATGAAGTTATTCGCCAATGTGATTTACCAGCAGGTCCTGGCCCTGGTACTTTAGTAATGTCGCCAGACAATTCTATTGTATACATTTTGACAGATCACTTTAGTGATATATACGGTGTAAATATTGATAACTGTGAAGTGGTATTTTCAACACAACAATCAATTGAAGGTATTCGTGTAAAATCTATCGCTTCAATTGCCATTAGCCCAGACGGAAAGGAAATTTATACACATCAAAACCGTGTAAGAATATTGAACGACCGCTATGAATTGCTTCCACCTAAAATAGCTGTATTTGATACGTCAGCAGGACTGAGTGTAAACCCAAGTCGCAGCTTTGATGCCCCAAGACAAATAACAACAATGGATACACTTGAGTCTGGTGAACTAGTTATAGGTGGACAAGATATATTCTTAATGGACATTCAATCTGGCAAGTATGAGGTTATATTACCCAGCTTGAACGAAAAACACCCCGGTTATTCTGCCAAAGATGTCATGAGTGTTTGGCAATTGGGTAAAGTTAATAATGAATATTATCGTATGTACAGTAGAGCCAAATTTAATGGCGAAGACGGTGATTGGGAAAATGCCGAATATATTTGGGGCCATGAAACGGTTGATTTAAAAACGGGCAAAGCACAAGCAAAAGATTTTGGCCCATTAGAAACGGTATTATTTACCTCAATGCGTCGCCCAGGTCAGCTTAATCGAGTTTATGGCACATTGAATGATTTAAAAGAATATGATGCAAATACTCAAAAATTAATTCGTTCAATAGATTTACCAACTAGCTATTATTGTATTAATTTTTCACATGATGGCTCTAAAATTTATCTTTCAGGCGCTATTGATAGCATTGTAGTTTTCAATGCTGACACGTTTGAAAAATTAGCACATATTCAACTAACCGGCGATGGTTCATTGTCACAAAGCATCGTTTTCAAGCGCCAAGGTTAATAACCAAAGTGTTAAAATCGCACACATCCAGCAGTCCTTCTCCTAAAAGACGGACTGCTTTAACATGGTTATATAGCTTTTTAGCACTGTATAAACGTGACGTTATATTTCTTGCCTTATTTTCTTTAGTTACTACTGTCTTAGTGGTTTCTGTACCCTATTTAAGTAAGTTAATTATAGATAAAGGCCTATTACAAAAAGATTTTGACGCTTTACTTTTTTATTCTTGTGGATTGTTTTTGATTGGTCTTCTAAGTACCTTGCTATCTGGCTACAATCGTATTAAGCATACCCAATTATCGGGAAATATACTTTTCGCTTTACGTGAAGATGTTTTTAAACACATACAAAAACTACCGAGTACTTTTTATCATCAACAACGTGTCGGTGATATTTCATCACGTATGGACCGCGATATTGCTGAAATACAACGCTTTGCCGTCGACACACTCTTTTCAACTTTCTCTGCCCTTTTAGGACTAACAGCGGCAACCGTAATGATGATTCATTTACAGTGGAAATTATCGCTTATTCTTTTAATTTTGATTCCCTTTCAGCTTTTTTATTTATTTAAAATGCGACCTAAAGTAGAGAAAAAAAACATCAAGGTACGAGAGAGTGCTGCCGATATATCCTCCTTTTTTGCCGAAAAAATACCTGTTATCAAATTTATCCAATCTGCCGGCGCCGAAAAACAAGAGTTAGGTAAGCTATCACATTTAAACCATCGTTTTTTAGGCAAGTTAATTTCATTACAAATAACAGAGTTTTGGACATCAGCAATACCAAGCACTTTAGTGTCTCTTTCTCGTGCCGCTATTTTCTTGATTGGAGGATATTGGGTTATTGAAGGAAGTTTTACTTTAGGCTCACTTATTGCTTTTACCGCATACGTAGCAATGGCTATTGGCCCACTACAATCTCTGTTAGGGCTTTATTTAGCTTGGCAACGATTAACCGTTAGCTTAGATAGAGTCAGTTATTTACGACAACAACCGTTGGCGCAAAATGAAACTCAATTGCATGAGCTTCCCGAAAAGCTTGATGGCAATATAAACTTAAACGCCTTATGTTTTAGCCATACGCCTGAAACAGAAATATTTAACAATGTGAATTTACACATTCCTGCTGGTAGTAAAGTAGGTATTGTAGGGCAAACAGGGATTGGTAAATCAACGCTACTTGATTTATTACAATGCCATTTAAAGCCCTGTTCTGGTTCTATTGAAATTGACGGTATAGATTTAGCCAATATCAACATACAAAGCTGGAGAAAAAGGATTGCCATTGCGCCACAAGAACCCGTCATATTTAGAGACACTTTAGCTAACAACATCCGGTACGGGCATCCACAAATTTCAGACAAAGATGTAAATAATGCAGCATTATCTGCTGGCCTAGCGTTACTTATATCTAAACTACCTAATGGATTAGATACTATAATCAGTGAGCGAGGAACAGCACTTTCAGGTGGTGAAAAACAACGTATAGGGTTAGCGAGAGTTTTGCTTAAAAGCCCTGTTCTGCTTATTTTAGACGAACCGACATCCGCAACAGATAAAGTGACTGAACATCAGATTATTGAACAAATTGACCAATTATTTGCCAACACCACTCGACTTATTGTTAGCCATAGTGGTAAACCCATTGCCGATGCAGATATGTTAGTTCAAATAACGCAGTCCACCCTAAAAGTCATTACGCCTGAGCAATGCAATGCTTAGGGTCGGCATTATTGATAGTGGATTGCCAACAACGTGTGGCTTCCCTGTCCTCGCTGCACAAGATTTTACTAATGCTGCAAGCACTATAGACCAATTAGGTCACGGTACAGCCATCACTAACATTATTGGTAGCAATACTTCTATTGAGATTGTTTCTGCCAGAGTATTTCACGATAAGCTTGTCTGTACCCCTTATCAAATCGCTAAAGCAATACAGTGGCTTATTTCTAAAGACGTTAACATTATCAACATGAGTTTTGGCTTGCGCAACGATAGAAGTGTATTAAAGGATAGCTGTAAACAAGCATTAAATAACAATATTATTATTGTTGCTGCTGCGCCTTCTCAAGGGGATCCTGTATACCCCTCAAACTATAAAGGCATTATAAGAGCTACTGGTGATGCACGCTGCGCGCCTGGTGAAGTTTCATGGCTAGATTCAAACCAAGCTGACTTTGGCGGCTATTCAGGTAGACCTCATTTTGGGCCTGCCGGTGCAAGTATAGGCTGTGCGTCGATTACCGCATCAATTACGCAACTGAAAACACAATTTCCACACGATAATCAGGCTTCAATTATTCAACACTTGATTCAAAAATCTAGTTATCAGGGCTCGCAATCTAATAGCAAAAATAGGTAGTTGTTATGACAAATCAAACATACACAGAAATAGCAATACTTGGTTGCGGCCCTGCGGGTATCGTTACCGCTATAGGCTTAGCTAAAATGGGTTACAACGTATGCGTTATCGCGAACATTAGACCCCATAATGTCACTGAAGGTATTTCAGAGCGGGTACTGCAAACACTGTCTACTTTAGGTTTACAGCATACGTTAAAAGAAATAAGCCCCCCCATTCCTCGTAGTGTCATCTGGAATGGTGCGCACAGTGCCGCAAATACTGAAAGACTTATCAGAAGAGCTTCCTTTGATACTGCATTATTAAAAGATTTAGCCGATGCCAATATCCCTTTTTACAATGAAACCATTATCAAAATGGAAACACATCCTAATTCGTGTTCGATATTATGTAAATCAGGAAAAACCTATTGCACTGATTTTGTAGTAGAAGCAAGAGGAAGGGCAGCACCACTTTCTAAAGATTCGCATATAAGAGGCGTTGACTCCCTCTCTATTTGTCAAAACTGGCGGACATCTAACGCTGACTTAATGTCGCCTGAAGCAATAGCAATTAGTCTTGAAAATGGTTGGTTATGGTTAGCAAATAATGGTCAAGGTAATATTTTTACTCAGGTTTCTGTTAGCGCTAAAAGCAATGCTGACGCTGTAAAAGAAAAACTTTCAACATTTATTCATAAACTAGTTTTGTCGAGACCTGAGTTAAGCCATATAACGCCCTTTCTTGAACCTGAAGGAAAGGTATTAGCAAGATCGAGTACACCTTTATTTAATAAGCATCCTATCAAAGAACGTTTAATATGCGTAGGTGATGCAGCAATGTCAGGCGATCCACTTTCAGGTAGTGGAATTTTCTTGTCACTATCAGCAGCGCTCATTGCACCCGTAGTGATTAACACGATACTGAATAAACCACAAAATAAAACGCTTGCCGAGACTTTTTACTATCAACGCTTACATCATTTATTTTACCGTCACAGTCGAGTAGGAAGAGATTTTTATAAAATGGAATCTCGGTGGCAAGAACATCCTTTTTGGCAAGAAAGGCGTAAGTGGCCAGATCAAGTATTAGCGCATCAAATAAAAGACCGTATCATCGGCACAGCTCAACGCCCTGTTGTAAATGGCAATATTATTGAAAATAAAGAAGTGGTGATCACATTAGAACAACCCTTAGGTATATGGAAAATCAATAATCAAAATGCCGTTGATGTTCTTAGCAAGCAATTGAATAAATCAAATCTTATCGATTAGGAAGTGTTGATCTTTTGTGAATTCTCAACAGCATCTGTCTCTTATACACATCTGACGCTGCCGACGATCTACTCTGTGTAGA
>OJCW01000522.1_pt1 | contig 12333 bp, 10 predicted proteins | sample 1592461 | NCBI WGS metagenome assembly OJCW01 (sample SAMN05416884, study PRJEB24817) | seawater metagenome | isolation source: Sea water | place: Canada:Atlantic | collected 2013-11 | reverse complement strand
AGATTCCTCTACGTCTCGTGGGCTCGGAGATGTGTATAAGAGACAGATATGACACCACGTGAAATTGTTCATGAATTAGACAGCCATATTGTTGGTCAAAGTGATGCTAAACGCGCTGTTGCTATTGCGTTAAGAAACCGCTGGCGCCGTATGCAATTAAACGAAGCCCTGCGCACCGAAGTAACGCCAAAAAACATCTTGATGATCGGCCCAACAGGTGTTGGTAAAACTGAGATTGCTCGTCGTTTAGCTAAGTTAGCACGTGCACCTTTTATCAAAGTCGAAGCCACTAAATTTACTGAAGTGGGCTATGTCGGTAAAGAAGTTGAAACCATTATAAGAGATCTTGCCGACATGGCGATTAAAATGGTGAAAGAAGACGAAATGAGCCGTGTGCAACATTTAGCAGAAGAAGCCGCTGAAGAGCGTATTCTAGATGTGTTATTACCACCTGCTCGTGATGGTTTTGGTAATGATGAAAAAAGTGAAGACAGCAATACACGTCAAATTTTTCGTAAAAAATTACGCGAAGGTAAGTTAGACGATAAAGAAATCGAGCTAGATTTAGCCGCGCCACAAGTAGGTGTTGAGATTATGGCTCCTCCAGGTATGGAAGACATGACTTCACAGCTACAAAACATGTTCCAAAACATGTCTAGCGATAAAACGAACAAACGTAAGCTTAAAATTAAAGATGCATTTAAGGCACTACAAGAAGAAGAAGCAGCGAAAATAGTCAACAATGATGACATTAAGCAAAAAGCTATTTATGCTGTAGAGCAAAATGGCATTGTTTTTATTGATGAAATAGACAAAATTTGTAAACGCGCTGACAGTAACAGCGGCGGCGATGTTTCACGAGAAGGTGTTCAACGTGACTTACTACCGCTAGTTGAAGGTTCAACAGTTAGCACCAAACATGGCATGATCAAAACTGATCATATTTTGTTTATTGCTTCTGGTGCATTCCAAATGGCTAAACCTTCAGATTTAATTCCTGAATTACAAGGTCGCTTACCGATAAGAGTAGAGTTAAAAGCCTTAACTTCTGATGATTTTGTTAGAATCTTAACTGAACCTTTTGCTTCATTAACAGAACAATATATCGCCTTGTTAGCGACTGAAGGCGTGAATATTGAATTCAGTGAGGATGGTGTTCAAGCCATAGCAAATGCAGCTTGGCAGGTAAACGAAACAACCGAAAATATTGGTGCTCGTAGACTACACACTATGATGGAACGCTTAACAGAAGAATTATCTTTTCATGCGGATCAACGCTCTGGCGAAACCATCTTAATCGATGAGAGTTATGTAAATAACACCTTGAGTGAAGTGGTTAAAGACGAAGATTTGAGCCGTTTTATACTGTAACCCAGTTGAGTGATCAATGAACCCTATGAATATTTCAGGCTTTACGCTTAATAACGCAGAAAAGCACCTTACTATTACGTTTTTTAATAGTAAGGTTACTCAATTAAGTTTTGAGTATTTACGCGTATTCTCACCTATAGAGGGTAATAAACAACAAGCACTGGTTACCCATAAAAAAGCGATAACCTTAACTGCCATAGAAAATGTTGGTAAGCATGGCTACCGCCTTGTTTTTGATGATCAACACAGTGCTATATATTCCTCAGACTACCTCAAACTGCTTATAAAAGATCAGGCTACACGATGGCAAGCTTACTTAAGTGAGCTTAAGGATTCTGGCCATTCACGTGAAGCAATGATAAATATTACGCAATTATAAAAACGCGATGATTATTTCAATAACTGCCACTCTGCTTAACCAGCGGAGTGCACACGCTTCTCGCTCAATTTTTAATGAAAAACCCACTGCCCTTACAGAGGCTTTCACCCTAAAATACAAGTAGCTATTTAACTTTTATCTTAACGAGTTATACTGTTGATAGTTTTACGATCTATTAAAAGAGCCTTGATATGGAATATAACACTTCACAACTGTGTGATACCTACGCAGATCTAATTGATGTCATTGACCCTATTTTTAGTAATTATGGCGGCCGGCATTCCTTTGGCGGCAAAGTTGTCACGATAAAATGCTTTGAAGGTACTGGATTAATAGAAAAAATAACCGCTTGCGATGGTACAGGTAAAGTATTAGTTATTGACGGTGGCGGCTCAACTAGGCGTGCACTAATAGACATCAATATTGCTGAAGCGGCAGCGAACAATGGCTGGGAAGGTATTATTTGTTACGGTAGCGTACGTGATGTAGACGCCATAGAAGAAATAGATCTAGGTATTCAAGGCTTAGTATCAATCCCTGTGGGCGCTAACGACAATAAGTTTGGTGAAAGTGACATCGCGATAAACTTTGGCGGGGTGACGATATTACCTGACGATTATATCTATGCAGACAATACCGGCGTGATACTGTCTGCTGATCCATTAGATACAGAGCAATAACCTGTTAACCAGATTAGATTAACTCATCGTTATAAGTAATGGCTTCAAGTCCAGTCAAAAACGTTAAACTTGGTGCAAAGAAAGCTGCGCCAGTTTCCGCTTGGGTATATTTAAGTAAGTGATCAACATTGCCGTGCGCATCACCATGAATCATGCTTTTTAACATCAAGGCAAACGGTTTAGGCGAGTGGCAATAAGAGACAAAAAATAATCCTTGGCATTTCATATCACCATAAGGCATGCTTTGCCTTAATATTTCAATCGAATTACCGTCTTCATCTTTCAAACTAGTACGTTTAGTATGAGCCGTTAAGGGTTTATCTTCACTGTTATACTCAATATTCTCTAATTTTGTACGTCCATAAGTGTCTTCTTGTTCTTTATCTTTTAGTGAATTCCATAGCGTTAAATTATGTTGGTATCGCTGTGTATGTAAATAACTACCACCTGAAAAAATGGCGTCATCACAATCTTTTACTAAAGCCACATTTCGTCGGTGCATACCCTTTGGATTTTCAGTGCCATCAACAAAACCGGTTAAGTCTCGACCATCTAAAAACCGAAATGCTTGTATCTGTTCAATCAGTTCCACACTGTCTGCAAGTAACTGGCAAACTTTAGAGCAAACAATATGATTAACATCCCCACGATCACTACGGATTTCGATATAAATATCAACATTAGTGCTCGGTGCAACTCGATCATCACTATTCATTGACGGAAAAGGCTCTAATAATACAGGGCGCGCTTTAGGATAAAATTCATCCCAATAATTAGCGCCAATGGCAACCACGCCTGTTAAATTAGCTTCTGAATATTGATCTGAATAATCTTCAAACAATGCAGGTAACCGAGACAATGCCGCTCGAATATAAGCATTTTTATCATCTAACACATTAAAAAGTAGGTAACTGCCATGTAAATTAGGCTCAGCGCAAATACCAAATTGTTCTCTAGCCATATGAAATTCCTATAATTAAGGTGATTTTTGGGTACATTTCTTTATTGTACACAAAAAAACGTACTCTGGTTACATCACTTACCATAAATTATATTTATCTTAGCTGTGCTCTCAACTAACGTATTCACTCACAAAGAGACTAATTTTCGCTACTTCTAAAGAAACGTTATTGTGATTAAAGCTCTCGTCATTATTTTGGTAGTAACCTTTTGATTCCCACTTTATCTATGCCAACATAAATGTAACCGTCTTTTCCTTGCATTAAGCTTCTCGCACGACCGATTCCTTTAAACACTTTTTCTTGACTGACAACTTTCTCCCCTTTTATGGTTAATAAGACTAAATGTTCAAACTTCATTGAACTTACTAAAAATTTCCCCTGCAATGAAGGATATTTATCAGTTGAAATATGTATCATATCTGACGGTCCAATTGAGGGTGTCCAATAAAGAGCTGGCTGCTCTGTTCCACTCTTTTTAGTTTTATTGGTCAGCACGGTGCCATTATAATTAATGCCATAGCTAACCAAAGGCCAACCATAGTTTGCCCCTTTTTTAATCATATTGACTTCATCACCACCGCGAGGACCGTGCTCATGCGACCAAATATTTTTACTTTGTGGATCAAAACTCATCCCTTGTGGGTTACGATGGCCATAAGAAAATATAGCCGAAGTAGAGCTATCTTGTGCTGAAAAGGGGTTATCTAATGGAATTCTGCCATCATCATGTAATCGATATATTTTTCCGCCATCTTTACTAATATTCTGAGGGTTTTGATCACGCTTCCCCCTATCGCCAACAGAGAAATAAATAAACCCTTTATCATCAAAGACAATACGGCTCCCGTAGTGCTGTCTTTTATAGCTGTTAGGCTGCGCTTTATATAATAATGTTTGGTTCCTTAAGGACAAGTTGGACAGGTTTAAAGTAGCTCGCATTAAGGCGGTGTTACTGCCTGATTTTCTCCCCTCTTTACCTGCATAGGTAAAGTAAATCCACTGATTCTTTGAAAAATCGGGGTGAAGGGCGAGATCAAGTAACCCTCCTTGACCGTTGTGATGAATTTCTGGCAGCCCTGTAATACGTGCAGGCAACAAGCGATCATTTTTAATTATTCGCAGCTCCCCTTTACGCTCACTGACCAAAATCTCGTTAGTCGGTAGTTGTACCATTGCCCAAGGTATGGATATGCCATCGCTTATCAATGACGTTGATATATTTTTATCAAGGTTATTAGTATGCATAACCTGACTATCGTATGCGCTACAGCAAGTACTCGTTACGAGTACAATGAGTATTATGAGGTATACGTTCATTACTTAATCTTCCTGCAGGTTAAAATAAAGTGGTTGTAGTCAATGTTAACTCCTCATAAAATTGCCATACTTATAAGTTAAATGGAAAATGGAAATCATGCGAGTCGCTGTTGCTCAATTTGCCACCTCCTTAAATATTCAAGAAAACCTAGCTACCTGTATTCGTATGATAAATGAAGCAGCAACCTGCAAGCCATCTTTAATCGTGCTTCCTGAATTTTGTAATACACAACCTTGTTATACCGATCATAATCAGGCATGGCAGCAAGCATTAACGCTTAAGGGTGATTTTTTACAAAGTATAGCAGAGCAAGCTAAAGCACATGCCTGTCATATTGCACTTAATGTTACGCTACGAAGAGAGCCTTCACGCGATCACCAAGAAGGCACAACCAAGTCAAACATTAGTATCACCTCATGCCTTTTTTCACCACTTGGCGAGCTAATTCAACAAGCGAATAAGCAAAGTCTCACAGAAGATGAACAGTGCTTTTTCAGTGCCTCTGGAAGTCTTTCAGAGGAAGTAACTACCCCTTGTGAAAAGCTAGGGTTATTAGCTGGTAGCGATATAATGACCTTTGATGCAGCACGAAATTTAGCCGCTGATGGGGTAGTGTTATTGTGTCATTCAATGAGTACATTCGCCTTAGATCAAAGCCATATACATGGACCTGCCCGTGCATGCGAAAATAAGGTGTTTATAGCGACGGCAAGTAAGGTTGGCCCACTGATTTCACCAGAGCATATTTCTCAACCACAAAACATAATGTATGCTGCAAAACCTTTGAGCCCTCATAAAGACCTTATTGGCATAGGTCAAAGCCAAATAATCTCCCCTGATGGTAAGGTACTCGCAAAGATAGACAATACAGAAGAAGGTTATATTTTTGCTGATATAGATTTTACGAAAACTGATAGTAAAAAAACGGCCTCTCGCCCTGACGGTACGAATTTAATAAAGCAACGCCGCCCTGAGCTTTATCAAACACAGCCGATGGAAAAGCTACCCTTACATGGTGATACGAAGAATATTCCTGCCACCTCAAATGTGGCAATATTTGCAACATACACAACTAACGAGCAAGCCATTGAAGATGTTTGTCATTATATAGAAAACAACCTGACTGATATTACCCAGCTGCCTGAATTATTCTTTATTGCTGATAAAGAAACACTGCAGAATGCAAAACAAATGACTGAAGCTGCGCAATTGAGTAAAGAGTTAGTTAAACAGGTCAGCGCCGTATTGAGACCTTTTCAATATGTATGTACAAGTTTAATTATTGAAGGAAAGCATCAAGCGGTATTAATAAACAAAGATGGTTTATTTGCAACACAGCAGCAACTACACTTCTGCAATAGGTATCGTTGGAGTACATTAGGAGATAGCGTTAATACTATCGAATTACCCTTAGAGCAAGGGAGTATCAAAGTGGCAATGCTAACAGCAGATGATGCGAATATCCCTGAAATATTTAACACTGGGGCCTTTAACAGCATTCATGTTCTACTGGTTCCCTTTGATATCCAAGAGCCAGCCGAAGTGGAATATAGTTTATTATCTCGCGCAGTTGAAAATAGGATTTGCATTGTTGCGGCAACTCGAGAGAAAAAATTCACCGCTGAAGCGCCTACCGAAAGCAAAAATAAGAAAAAAATCAAACCGCAAAAATCAACCGGATTGATCATTAATCTAACCACAGATGATGCCTTATTGACCCAATGGAAATCACGCAAGTTTGATGGTTATATCAATCCTCCATTAATCAAACACCAGCATGGTAAAATTACTAAAGCCGTAATTCACCCTATTGCAGCTTGCCATAAGCTTTATCAGGGTTCATAACCACCTAGTAAAGCTTTATAATGAGAACCAAAGCATAAACGCCATTTATAACGTCAACATTAATAAGAATTTGATATGTACCCTCTAACGTATACAGAACCAGTTTTTCGTCCGCCAAGTGAATGGAAAAGTTTAATTTTACAAGTCACTAATGGATGTTCATGGAATCGCTGTTCTTTTTGTGAAATGTATTCCGATGACAATAAAAAGTTCAAACCAAAAAAAATAGATCTGATTGAACAAGAAATTCTGTCAATTGCACAATCAGGCTTGCCTGTTGGCAGAGTTTTTCTCGCTGACGGTGATGCAATGATGTTGCCATTTAAGCGATTAAAAGAAATATTACTGCTAATCAAACAGTACTTACCCCAGGTCACCCGAGTGTCGAGTTATTGTTTACCGAGAAACTTAACCAATAAAACGGTTGAACAGCTCTCTGAATTACAAGGCTTAGGGTTAAAGCTTATGCGCTGCAAATGAGAACCCTAAGGTTGTACGTGAAGTAGGTGGGTGTGTGCCAATCCCTTTCCCAGCAAGACTTTAAAGAAAATTCACCATTAAGTTCATGTACTTTTAGTACATAAACTGGTACATGAAAATAATTTATGATTTTTGATACATAAACTTTTTAGCATTCTTGTTCAATGTTGAGACCCGTTGTTGCTGTAGAAGTTGAATAAAGTTGGAACCTTCTAAATAAAGTCGGAAACTGGAATAATTACGTTTAAGCACCGAAAATACCTTTCAAAAAATTTAATTAAACTTTGAAATAGTTAACTTCTAAAATATAACTCTAAGGGCAGTAGCTGCCACTTTGAAGACCTAAGGTTTTAGTACCATACCGACAGCTTTGGGACGGTAAGCGGTCATAAATTAAGAGTCTAAACACTATATCTAGCAGTCACAATGAGCCTAGAGCAGTCATTACGCTTTTGAGAAACCAAGAGCATATATAGGGTGATTTCAACCGAAATACGATGCTTTTTGTGGGGCTGGTTAAAGCTCTTAGACGACTTTGGAATTCAACTTCCACTAACAACGGACAAAACTCCGTTAGTACGCACAAATTAAATTATATAAAATCAAAATTTTGAGTTAGTAGTGATATCAACGAGTGACATATCAAGCCAACTTATTACAAGTCAGTTGCGAGGAGGTAAGTAGGTATTGGTTTTACTGGTTTGTATTGCGAATTTTGATAATTTACACCTAGCTTTTCTATCAATTCGATGACCTCGTGCATTTTTTAGAGTTAAACATGTATTATTTTATGCTTGTTTGAATTATGCAATCAATTCAACTGGTTGATGGGTTGTGTTATGTCAGGTTATTTTACAGTTAAGATATAGGGGCTGGGATATTTTTATTATCATATTGAAATTATTTAATATTATTAACTTGGCGCGTTTTGTGCTTTATACCACCAAACATGAAGTGATGTTGTTTCACTTTTAAGATTCACCTTCGGATACGGTTCTGAAGGGATTAAAAGGAATATCAAATGAAATTCAAACTAATTAAAGCTACGATAGCTAGTTTAATCCTAATAGCCAGTATTATGGGTAACATAGCTAACGCTGGCCTTATTGCAACAAGCCCTATATTCAATTCGCCTTCATCTACTAACAATTTGTGGCAGTATTCGTACGTAGATGTTACTGGTTCTACTCCAATCTCTAATGCCCAATCATATGCAACATCTTTGACAGACTTTAGTTCAGCCATATTTCAAGGATATGTATCTGGGGATTGGGGAGGGACAAGTGATAGTTTCAATGGTGGCCCTTCTTCTGATTTCACAACAATTCACACTTTCGGTAGTTATTTTCAATCCAGTATTGATCAAACAATTTCTATGTTATTTGGCGGTGACGACGGACACTCCCTCTTCGTTAATGATGTTTTTCAAGCTGGTGGAGGGTTTGGAAATAACAAAGTGGTTACGGTAAGTTTGACAGCAAACATCCCTGTTTATGTAGAATTGGTAGGATTTAATTATGGTGGAACTTGGGGGTTCAGTATTACTGAAAACTCAACGCCTCAAGCTCCCCTAATGATAAAGGATATATCTGGTGTTCGTATGAATGCCCAAGGCAACTTTACAGAAGTTCCAGAGCCTTCAACACTTGCTATTTTTGCATTAGGAATGATTGGTTTAGCATCACGTCGATTTAAGAAATAATCTTAATTATTTAAATTGTTGTATTCTTGAAAACATCAATTGTAATGATTGGTGTTTTTTTGTTTCTGGTGATTGGTAAATTAGGTTACTTCACCACTAAAACTATCGCCATAGGATTAAGTATCCTTTACTTAACCAGATGAATAAACACTTCTGGCTTGCATCGATAAATTATTAGCACTACTTGAACCTAATTTTTAATTTAACCCAAAACATTTTCCCATAGAATGCACTGTTTAGTCAGAAATCGTGTCGCTTTGATTAGAAATTTGAAAGACTATATGGTGGTTTAGTTGTCTATTAAGGCAAAGGAAGAACAACATCTTCTAAACATTGAAAACAGCTTAAGATCAATTGATTTTAACGACCGATTAGTCGGAGCAGAAGTCATAAGCGCATCAAAGATGCTAACGACTGCTTTAAGTCTTGGAGCTGCCGTTAGCAAAGCAAACTCTAACGTCAACAATGCGCAGAAGACGTTAACACAGTCATTTCATGATGTGTTTCGAATGATTATTAAGGTTCACTTATGCCAGTTGAAGTCAGGTTCCAACTTTATTTGAAATGTTTTTGGTACTTTTTTAATAAATAAAACTTACTGCCACATTTGTTTCTGTCTTTATTCACAAAAGCCCATTTTTGCTCAACGGCATAAGTAGGCTTACTTGGGATTTTGGTTTCGATCTTTATTTAGCTTCTACAGTTGCAAAAAATGCAACAACTAAAAGGTCACTAAACATGTAAAATAATAAGTTTTATTGGTGGGAGTATAACCCAACGGATTATACTCTGTGATATTATAATCCGCTAAAGATTAAAGAGAAATAAGAGATTAATATGTACCCTTTAAAATATATAGAACCTGTTTTTCGTCCACCCAGTGAATGGAAAAGTTTAATTTTACAAGTTACAAATGGTTGCTCTTATAACAAGTGTACTTTCTGCGATATGTATACAGCAGAGAATAAAAAATTCCGTCCGAAAAAAACAAATGACATAGAACAAGAGCTAATAAAAATAGTTAATTCTGGTTTACCCGTAAGTCGTGTCTTTCTCGCTGATGGCGATGCGATGATGTTGCCATTTAATCGCCTAAAAGAAATTCTATTGCTAATAAAAGAATATTTACCCAAGGTAAATCGGGTAGCCAGTTATTGTTTACCACGCAATTTAACTAATAAAACAGTTGAACAGTTAACTGAACTTAACGAGTTAGGACTCAGTTTGCTCTATATAGGTTGTGAAAGTGGTGATGATAAAGTATTGGAATTAATTGAGAAAGGAGAAACGTATCAAAGTTCATTGCTTGCTCTTAATAAAATTAAGCAAGCGGGAATGAAAAGCTCGGTAATGATTTTAAATGGCTTAGGTGGTCCAGAGTATTCTAAGCAACATGCTATTGAATCAGCAAAATTAATGAATGATGCTCAACCTGATTATTTATCAACGCTAGTTGTTTCTTTTCCACTTGGTGAAGAAAAATTCAGTGCTAATTTTAATGGTAGTTTTCGACAATTAACCCAGTTTGAGTTGTTTGAAGAAATGGCTTTATTGTTATCTCATTTAGAATTAGACAAAACGATATTCCGTTCTGATCATGCTTCTAACTACCTCAGCCTTAAAGGTATATTAGGTAAAGACAAAGATAAGCTCCTTGCTCAAGTTAATACCGCATTAACATCCCCTGAAATGGCCAATTTACGTCAGGAATGGCAGCGAGGACTATAAAGTCTGTATTAAAGTGTGATTTATTTAGCGTTACAATTTCTAAATAATTAGATATTAAATATAAGGTCAATTAACGCGTTGCTAGGCTATGATTGTCTGCGACATTCATAGCCGCACCTCTCTATAGATTTGGTAGCCGCCAGAAAAAAGAAGTTTAGCAGGGCGCGAGGCTGCTTGAGCTTTTTTAGATTATTGAACACACATGTTCTATAGCAGAGTGCGTTGAAGCATTTTTAAATGCATTCCCGCTTTATGTTGGCTGTGAAAGTGGCGATGATGAAGTACTTAAAGTAATAGATAAAGGTGAAACCTACCAGAGCTCCTTAGTTGCTCTAAATAAAATCAAACAATCCGGTATGAAAAGTTCTGTTATGATCTTAAATGGCTTAGGTGGGCCTGAGCTTTCAGAACAACATGCAATCAATTCAGCTCGATTAATGAATGAAGCGCAGCCTGACTTCTTATCAACATTAGTCGTGAGCTTTCCTCAAGGTAAAGAGCGCTTTGCTAAACCTTTTACCGATAACCAATATCAGCCATTTCGCCTGTTAACTCAGTTAGAGTTATTTAATGAAATGAAGTTATTATTATCTGAACTTGAACTAGAGAAAACTGTTTTTAGATCTGATCATGCTTCAAATTATCTAGTCTTAAAAGGCGTTTTAGGTAAGGACAAAGAAAGGCTCGTGAATAAGGTTCAAATGGCAGTAGATCAATCAGGAAGCATACCTATTAGGCAAGAGTGGGAAAGAGGCATATAAGAAGAAGTACATCTAGAACAACGTATAACAGTAAAACTGTATCAATAGAAAAGTCATGCGACCCCTGACAGTATCTCATCTTATAACGTATTGTCAGGTGATCACCTTACTAGTGAAAGTTGCGCTTATGAACGAGCAATACTTTGCAATACCTCAATAGCAACTAAATTGGTTACTGACGCTTTAAGTTGTTGCATGGTATCTGTTGTTACAAGTAAGCCATCTTCATTGAGCGTAATATACGCTTGTTCTCGTAGTGTGTTGATTAAAGTAGCTTGAGCTTTTTTATCAATAAACTCAGGCGCGGTTATATTATTTAATACTGCTAATCGTTTTGCTATCGCAACAACTTTTTGTTCTAAATCGCGCCTAGTTAATGGCTCTAATCGTGTAACCAATGACGTTATAATAGCAAGCCTTTGCAGGCTTTCATCCATACATTCAGCCATATGGTGAACGTGGCTTAATTGTTCTGTATCGCCTATTAACGACCAGAATTCCGCTTTACTGTGTTTAACAATGTCCGATTTTTCTAAAAAGGCTAAAACGTCTTCAACTTGCTTAGTGATTTGCTCCGGTGTTTGCCATAAAAACAAATCATCCTTTAACGTCGCTAATAAGCTCACCGTTTGATCTGTCAGTTGCTTTTGCGCTATTTTGCTATTGTTCGTTAACAATTTACACACTAATGAAATTAACGCATATGTATGCAAGATGTTGTTACGATAGTAGCGCATCTCTAAACTGGCAGAATCATTTAATGAGATGATAGTACCAAAACTATCGGTTGATATTGTTACCTTATTAAGTGAAATAACATGTGCTAATAACTCACTACCTGTTTCTTGCGGTATCGTTAACTGCTCACTAAAAGGTGCTTGTCGTTGAATATCTAGTGCAAAGTCCAATTGTTTTTCTAAATCAGCTTTAGCAATCGCTTTATTTTCACAGGCATGCAAAATAAGCGCAACTAATGCTACACCGTTAAGCGCCGCACATTGGTTGATACGGGCCATTAATTGATTAGCCATATCATTAGTTACAGGTGTTAGCCAACTCCTGTCTCTTATACACATCTGACGCTGCCGACGATCTACTCTGTGTAGA
>OJCW01000521.1_pt1 | contig 12337 bp, 15 predicted proteins | sample 1592461 | NCBI WGS metagenome assembly OJCW01 (sample SAMN05416884, study PRJEB24817) | seawater metagenome | isolation source: Sea water | place: Canada:Atlantic | collected 2013-11 | reverse complement strand
AGATTCCTCTACGTCTCGTGGGCTCGGAGATGTGTATAAGAGACAGTATATATACCTGCCACAGCCAAAACAAGTACTGTTATGCCATAAAGCAATGGTGACAGCATTGTTAATAATAGAAAAACAGGGATGGCCGCTAATGTGCCAAAAGTCCCTGGTGCTTTTGGTGCTAACCCACTCCCAAAACCTAATGCTAAAAACTGTATCGGCTGTGTTAGATTAAAAGCAGGTTTACTGTCGATATGTTTCATAAGTTTTTAGGTAAAAGGTTGGTTGATTATTTTGTAGAAAAATGTTCAAAACCTGTTTCTTTAATCGGCACAGGTTTATTATTTAACGTTGTGGTAATCGTTTGTGATGCATTAATTTGGCCTATACAGGTAATTGGTATTCCTATATGGGATAATGCAGTCTCCATACCAACTTTATTATCTGCAGAGACTGTAAATAATAACTCGTAATCATCTCCACCACTTAGGGCAAGACTGACTGCATCATCAAATGATAATGTTTCCAACATGCTTTCTGATAGAGGTATTTCATTAAGAACAATATTTGCACCAACATTAGACGCTTTACAGATATGCCCTAAATCAGCCAATAAGCCATCAGAAAGGTCAATGGCAGAGGAAGCATATTCACGCAAACTTTGCCCCACTAGAACCCGAGGTCTAGGGAAGTCTAGCTTAGTTTGTATCTTTTCAACAAAATCACTGTGAATAGATACTTTCCCTTTGTAATGCTGTAAAGCTAAAGCTGCATCACCCAATTCACCGGTAACAAAAAGCCAATCGCCAGCTTTAGCTCCCGAGCGAGAGAGATATTTACCTTCAGGCGTTAAGCCTTGCGCTGTAATAGTAATACTGAGCGGCCCTTGTGTGGTATCACCACCAATTAGCTGCACATTATAAAATTCACACAGCTCAAAAACGCCTAAACTGAATTCAGTAAGCCAATCATTATTTACTTCAGGTAACGTGATAGCTAGAGACAGCCAACTGGGTTTAGCACCCATGGCTGCAATATCAGATAAGTTAACGGCTACAGCCTTATGACCAATAGCCCTAGGCGATGTTTCTACAGGAAAATGGACACCAGCAACTAAAGTATCGGTTGTAATAACAGTGTCTTGATTCTTTGTGCTGGAGACAACAGCACAATCATCACCAATACCAAGTAGTACATCTTTTCTTTTGACGACCTGCTCAGTAAAGAAGTGCTTTATCAGCTCAAATTCTTTCATATACTACAAATACGCTTCTACTAATCTTGAGGACGAATTAATTTGACGGCTTTATCTAATACACCGTTAACAAATTTATGACTATCATCAGCTGCGAATGACTTTGCCAATTCGATAGCTTCATTGATTACCACTCGATAAGGTACATCTTTACATTCACTCAATTCAAAAAAAGCTACGCGTAAAATAGCTTTCTCAACATGGTCAATATCATTTAGTGGACGATCTACATGAGGTGAAATAGCAAGATCTAATTCTTTTATATTACTTGTAACCCCACGAAGTAACAGCTGAAAGTACTCTATATCAAACCGACGTTTACTGTTATCGGTGATAAAGTTAACTTCAATATCATTTACTGAGTTTTGGCTCATTTGCCATGAAAATACAGCTTGAAACGCAAGTTCACGTGCTTTTCTTCTAGGTGAGGGTTTCACAATAAATATCCTACAATTGAGCTAAAACGTTAACCATCTCTAAAGCACCAAGCGCTGCTTCAGCACCTTTGTTACCCGCTTTAGTTCCTGCACGTTCAATAGCTTGCTCTATAGAGTCAGTGGTAATAACACCAAAAGAAACCGGAATTTCTGATTCCAAACAAACCTGTGCTAAACCTTTATTACATTCACCGGCAACAAAATCAAAATGAGGTGTACCACCCCTGATCACAGCACCAATCGCAATAATTGCATCATATTCACCTTTTGCAGCAACTTTTTTTGCTGTCAGTGGCAACTCATAGGCGCCCGGAACACGAACCACAGTAATGTCTTCATCAGCAACACTACCATGACGCTTAAGCGCATCAACAGCACCGTCTAATAAACTATCAACAATAAAGTGATTAAAACGTGACACAACAATGGCAAATTTTTTGCCTTTTGCCTCAAATGAACCTTCAATGATATTCATCTAAATAATTCCAAAAATAGTGATGTCAAAGATAAAATTTGACATGAATAAAAAATTTGCGCAATTCTATCAAATTGCGATTCACTTCGGTAGATGTTTATCAACTTTGCTTAAAGATATTCAATAAACTTACTCTATATCATCAAATTCCTCTAATAAGGCATCTATTTCAGCTTCTTGATCTTCATCAATAATAATAGGCGGGTTTCCATCATATAAACGATAATTCATATTCTGAAAATAAGCATTTTTAACAAATTCATAAGAGTCTGTAGATTCGATGACTAGTTGCTCTTGATCTTTAATTGCCGCGCGCCCCTCTAAACCAAGTACTCCTAAACGCAAAATGTTAGGCCAGAAATCGATAATTACTAAGGGCCAATATAAACCATCGACGTAATCACCCACTTCTTCTCTAACGGAACTTGGCCCTAAGGCAGGTATAACGAGGTAAGGTCCATCATTTATACCGTAACTACCTAGCACTTCACCAAATTCCTCTTGTTCACCAGACCAACCAAAGTCACTCGCCGGATCATAAAAGCCCAATAAACCAATGGTTGAATTTAAAATAAATCGACCTGTACTTTTTGCCGCTTCAGTAAACTTTAATTGCAACAAGTTATTGATAGCGCTTGAAGGTTCATTTAAATTAAGCGCCATATTATATAAACCAGTCCGTAAGAATGGTGGCGTATAAGTGGTATAAAACTCAGATGCTGGTTTCGCTACATATTTATCCACATAATCCCAAGTAAAAGTCCAAAAGGGCCTATTAATCACTTCTAGTGGATCTCTACTATCATTGTGGCTTTCATTTGACGACGTTGTAGAACAAGCAGATAAGAAAAGAACAGATAACAATACAAGGGTTCGAAAGCATCGAAATAAAGATATATTCACAGAGCCTAATTCCTTACTATGGCTACATTAAAAAAAGTTCAGAGAGCTAGTAAGCTTAACACAAATAAAGCTAAATACTCTTCAATAGAAAAACTAAGAAGGGGGCTGCTTTTGGTACACAGATATTAACATTTCAACTTCTGCATAGGGTAACTCACATTCAGTAACAATTTCATCAATGTCGGCACCCTTTTTAGCTAATTTTATTGCCCGAGTATAAAACTTGTCATCACCTTGATCTGTTTGTAATTGAGCAATAATCTCTTGTTGATTATTAATTTGCGTTTGTAACGTTTTAATACGGTGTTCGAGCTGTTTTGAAACTTCTCGATTCTCAGTAGTTAATTGATCGCCTTTGCTATGTATCTTTTCTATTTCAAATTGCAACTGCTCATTTAGTCCTTGAAGGTTATTAAGAATTAATTCCTGTGCTTGATATTGAGAACCAAGCATAGTTAATTGAGCTGTATGTCTTACTGATAAAGCAAAAGTAACAATAAGACATACAATGCTAGCCAGAAGCGCGACAACAGAAATAATAGGTACAGCTAATAAAGACATAAAATCAACAGTTCAAATATTACAAAAATCAAAACGAGATGACATGACTCAAAACACAAACCAATTTAAGAGCATATGTGGTTAAAATTGTTTTAACTCATCCCACTCATCATCTGAAAGTAATTTATCTAAATCAACCAAAATGAGTAATTCACCATCTCGGTTAGATACGCCTTGAATAAATTGCGTCGTTTCTTCATTACCAACATTAGGTGCATCATCAATCTCTGATGCCTTCAAGTATACAACTTCAGCAACACTATCAACCAAGATGCCTATAACTTGCTTTTCTGATTCTATAACAACAACACGAGTATTGTCAGTTACTTCACAAGATTCTAATCCAAAACGAGAACGCGTATCAATAACGGTAACAACATTACCGCGCAAGTTAATAATACCAAGTACGTAATCAGGTGCTCCGGGTACTGGTGCAATTTCACTATAGCGTAAAACTTCCTGCACTTGCATTACATTAATACCGTAAACTTCAGATTCAAGCTTAAATGTTACCCATTGAAGTACTTCATCATTTTCACCCTTTTTATTACTAGAACTGCGTCTTTCATCAGTCATACCACTTGCCTCTCAAATTATTTATAAATTATATTCTTCATTGTTAAAACATTATGAATCATCATGCTTAATTCCACTACCATCATTGAGTAATTGAATTAATGATTCGACATCAAACAAGGCGCACATCTTATCTTTCACCAAACCAGCTAACCAAGGTCTTTTACTCGGGGAGTCTACCCATTTAACTTCATCTTGGCTTAACGTGACTGTATCAATTAAATTCTCGGCTGATAAGCCCCAACCACTTTTATTTAGCATAATAATATACTGGTAATTGAGTGAGCTTTTCAACTTTTCATCATATTTTTCTGGCATTACCCATAACGCAGTATCAACCACATTTATTTTTTCGTCTCTGCACAACATTATACCTTTAAACCACTCAGGTTTTCCCATTAACGAAGTTGTTTTATCAACTTGGTGAATTCCCCCTAACTCAATTAAAGGAACCGCTAATGTTAAGCCTCCAACATCAAAATATAATGCTTGAAAGTCACCTTCACGGTAAGACTTTTTCGCTTTAACATTGGTATCACCTTGGCTTTTTTGAGTAGTTAAACTAGTATCAACTGTACTTTTTATCTTATCTACTTCAACAACTTCTTTATCAACTAACGGCTCATTAACACTTTTAGTCGTCGTGAATTTAGCTTCTTCAATATCAAGGTCAGCATTTACATTTTCCAGTAAAACTTTTAAGCGTTTATCTTCAACCGTAGTCTCAACTACTTTAGTTTCCGCTACAGTAGGCTTTATACTTTTTTGCACTGGAGATTCTTCCGTCATTAACTCAGACAGATAGTTTTTCATCACTTTGTTACTTGCTGCTAATGACTTTACCATTTATTTTCTACTTTTTAAGCTGATTTTATTAAATAGTCTAAAAGACTGTTATAAGCAAATACACCGCGAGAATTTGCAGAAAAATGTGACGGCACTTTTCGAGCTAAACTGGCATTTCTAAAGTTAGTATCAATTGGTATAACGCCAGGCCAAACTTTGTCTTTATAAGTATCCTGTAATTGCTGGTAAGCTAAAATAGACGCTTTAGTTCGTTTATCAAACATTGTTGGGACGATAGTATATTGGAAGAGTTCTTTTTGTTCACCTTGCATTAAATCCATAGTTTTAATCATTCGATCTAACCCTTTCAATGCTAAAAATTCAGTTTGAACGGGTACTATAATTCTATCTGCGGCAGCCAAAGCATTCACCATAAGAACACCGAGTACAGGTGGACAATCTATCAAAACATAATCATAATTTTGTGAAATTTTCTTCATGGCTTTTTTTAACACTAAGCCCATACCACCTTTATCACCTAATGAGCGGTCTAACGTTGCTAGCCCCATTGTTGCCGGTAAAATATCAAGGCGATTATAATGTGTGGGACATAAACTTTGCAAAATTTGTTCAGTAGATGAGACTTGTGTAAATAAATCATACACGCTCAACTCTAGATCTTCAGACTCTATGCCAAAGTAATAACTCAAAGACGCATGGGGATCAGTGTCAACTAATAATACTCTTTTACCTTTCTCTGCTAATAGCCCAGCTAGAGTGATAGTGCTTGTCGTTTTACCAACACCACCTTTTTGATTTGCTACCGTCCAAACTTCCAATAGTTATTCCTAATGCTTATTTAAGGCTCATCCTGACTTTCGCTGTCTTGATTACTAACTGAACTAGTATTATTTTGTCCAGAAAGGTTTTCACTTTCAGCTCTTGTCGTGATGCGAATACCACCTGTAGGTAAACGAATTATTTTAATTTCATTATTTTTATCAACTACTTCACTTATATTTTTAATTGCTTCAACATCTTTCACACTAATAGTTGGCGTATTTAACAGGTTTGATTTTTCTAAACCATATTTTGAAATAGCTACGACCACCTTTCGGTTTTTTGCTCGGCCTTGAGCTGTAGAGTTATCGGCACTAGGATAGTATTGTCCGTATCCTTCGATAGCCATTCTAGCCGGATTCATACCTAAATTCTCTAAAAGCTGCAAAATAGCCGTTGCCCGATAAACAGACAACTCCCAATTTGATGAGAAAATTTCGGTATTAATAGCTTGATTATCAGTATAACCTCTTACTCGGACAAAGTTAGTGACCTCATCGAGAATATCATAAATAGCGGCTAAAATATTAGCAGCAGAATTAGTTGTAGAAGAAGAGCCACTTGGGAATAACAACCCGCTATTTAATTCTATTTCGAGCCAATCACCATCAACTTGTAATTGTGCATAACCAGACTCTACTAATTCATAAAGAGCTGCATGCAGTTCTTCTTCTAATGAAGTTAAATTAGTACCGACTTGAGAGTGGGAGATATTTGATAACTGCTGCTCCCCTTCTAATAGCTCTGGGCCAGCCTTATCAAGTATACCATTACCATATAGTTTTTTTTTGGTTTTACTGGTATTTACATCAAGAATATCATCGCCGTGACCGCGATTTTTAGGTTGTTCTTGGTCTGCTTGAAATACACGACCAACGGATTCAGTAATTGTTTCAAATGGCTTTTCATTAACCATAGCCATGGCATAAAGCACCACAAATAAAGCAAAAAGTAATGTCATATAATCAGCATAAGACACAAGCCACCGATGAACATTGTCATGCTCTACATAGTGCCTTCTTTTACGTAAACGTTTCACTGCTCTAGCCTAAAGGCAGATAGTTTATTTTCAATTGCATGTGGGTTTTCACCATGAGCAATTGCCACCAGCCCCTCAGAAATCATTTCTCGATACATGGTTTGTTGATGCACAATAGCTCGAATTTTATTGGCAATGGGTAAGTAAATTAAATTAGCAAAACCCACTCCATATATTGTCGCAATGAAAGCGGTGGCAATACCTTGCCCCAATAAAGCCGGCTCAGTCAAATTATTCATGGCATGAATAAGCCCTAACACTGCCCCTAAAATACCGATAGTAGGACTGTAGCCTCCCATCGATTCAAATACATTGGCCGAACGTAAGCTGTGTTCTCTATAAATATCTAAGTCCAACTCTAAAGATATGCGTAGGCTTTCAAGCTCAACGCCATCGACTAATAAATTTAAGCCTTTTTGAGTGTAACTATCCTCTTCATCAAGCGCTACATCCTCTAATGCCAAATAGCCTGACTCACGTGATTTTTCAGCCCAATGCACGACATTTTCTATTCCTTGTTCCATGTCATACTTTGGCGGTATAAAAACCCATTTCAATAATGAAAAAGCATGTAAAAATTGGCCACTAGATGACTGCAACATTACGGCACCTAATGTACCACCAACAACAATAATAAAAGCTGGCAGCTCAAATAGCGTCGATATAGAGCCGCCATCTAAAGCAAACCCTAAATATATAGCTAATATTGCAACCACAAGGCCAGCAATACTGAGTCTATCCATGTTTTATTTCCTTAAGTATTGAACTAGCTATCATTTCTAACGGCAAAGATTGTTGTGAAATACCTGCTACCGTAACCGCTTGCGGCATACCGTAGACAACACATGACTGCTCATCTTGCGCCCAGATTGTAGAACCCCTACCTTTTAACATACGAGACCCCTCTCTGCCATCAGCTCCCATTCCCGTCAAAATAATGCCTAATACATTTCCGCCATAGACTTTTGCCGCTGAACCAAAACTCACATCAACACAAGGTTTAAAGGTGATTTTTGCTGAAGCATCATCAATTATTTTTATTTTAGCTGCATTTTCTGTACCACTTATAATCATTTGCCGGCCACCAGGCGCTAAATAAGCACAACCGGCTTTAAGCACATCACCATCGCTTGCTTCTTTAACGCTTATGTTACACAAAGAGTCTAATCGACTTGCAAAAGCATTCGTGAATGTCGCTGGCATATGTTGAATCATGATAATAGGAAGCGGAAAGTTTTTAGGTAATTGGGTCAATATTTTTTGTAATGCTACAGGCCCACCAGTTGAGGTACCAATCGCTAATAACTTATACGCTTTCCCTGAGGCTTTTATCGGTATGGAAGCAACGGTAGGGTTGGCATTATGTGTTTCTTTTGCTTTGAGCACAGTCGAAGCTAATGATTTTCGGGTATTAAGAAGAGATGTCGACTGACTTCTGCTGACTCTAGGAGGAGTACTTGAAGATAAGGTACGTCTAGTTAACCCTCGTTTTTTAGCGAGTTGGACAACACGCTGGCGTAACAAGCTTCCTGCTTCATCGCTATTTTGGGCAATATCACTAAATTTTTTCGGGAGAAAATCCAACGCCCCTGCTTCTAAGGCATCTATTGTTGATGTGGCGCCTTGGTGGGTTAAAGAGGAGAACATTAAAATAGCGGTGGGTGATTTCGCCATTATTTGTTTAACTGCACTAATGCCATTTAAAACAGGCATTTCGATATCCATCGTTATAACATCAGGCTTCAGCAATATCGCTTTTTCAACGGCCTCCTGACCATTTATTGCAACATCCATAACTTCTAATTGCGGATCTTTATTTAATATATCAGTGACCCGTCGTCTAAAAAAACTTGAATCATCAACAACAAGTACCTTGTAGGCCATTTATTTTCTCAATTTTTAATAGTCAAACTCAGCTGACTTTACTACATGAGTATGCTTATCATTCACTATGAATGCAGTTTTTTATTCACTGGTGACTTTTTAGCATAAAACCTCAACATATTTGGTATGTCTATAATTAATGCGATACCACCGTCACTTGTGATCGTTGCCCCAGCCATGCCAGGTGTTCCGTGTAATAGCCTATCAAGTGGCTTAATAACCACCTCTTCTTGCCCTATCAATCGATCCACAACAAACGCTACTTGTTGATTTCCAAGCTGTACAATAACAACATGGCCTGTACTTTGTCTTTTTGTATCGTGGTGGTTCTTTACTAACCATTTATCTAAGTAAAATAGAGGAATAGCCTTTTCACGTACCATGATAGTTAATTGTCCATCTACACTATTAGTATTAGTTAAGTCTAAATGGAATATTTCATTAACAGCGGCAAGAGATAAAGCAAAAGTTTGCTCACCAACAACAACCATTAACGTTGGTAATATTGCTAAAGTTAATGGCACCTTAATCTCTAAGATTGTACCAACACCCATTTCTGAATCGATATTAACAGTACCGTTTAATTGGGTGATTTTAGTTTTCACTACATCCATGCCAACGCCACGACCTGACACTTCAGAAATTTCGGTTTTAGTAGAGAAACCAGGAGCAAAAATCAAACTAAAGGCTTCTTTGTCCGGCATTCTTGCTGCCGCTTCCACATCAAGTACACCACGGTCAACCGCAATATTTTTTAACTTTTCAGCATCCATACCTGCACCATCATCTTTAATAGTTAACAGAATATGATCACCCTCTTGAGAAGCAGATAACACTACACTCCCTTGTCGAGGTTTTCCCATCGCTTCACGGATATCAGGTTTTTCAATGCCATGATCAACAGAGTTTCTCACTAAATGCACTAACGGATCAGCCAATGCTTCAACAAGGTTTTTATCTAAATCGGTCTCTTCACCTTCTAAGACAAGTGCTATATCTTTATCTAAAGTACGCGCTAAATCACGAACAACTCGAGGAAAGCGACCAAATACTTTTTTAATTGGTTGCATGCGGGTTTTCATTACCGCGCCCTGTAAATCAGTCGTTACGGCATCTAAATTAGAAACGGCTTTATTTAAGTTTTCATCATCAGACACTAAGCCCAAGCTTGTTAGGCGATTTCTGACTAACACCAACTCACCAACCATATTCATGATTGTATCTAATCGTTTAGTGTCAACTCGAACCGTTGTTTCACCTTGAGGTGTTGATGATTGGGCCGTTTTTTTATTTACCGAAGCCGCTTTAGCTGCTGGCTTTCCTACTGGTTTAGGAGCAGGTTTTGCCGCAGCAGGTGTAACTTTAGTTGCCACAGGCTCTGCCGCTTTTTTTACTGGAATAGAAGGAGCTATTTCTACTTTAGGCGCATTTCCTTTACCGTGTAACTCATCCAATAGACTCTCAAATTCATCATCATTTATTTCATCTGAGGAGCTTGCTTGAGTTACCTGGGTAGTCTTCGCATTACTCGTATCTGCTGAAAAGGCTCCCTGACCGTGGAGTTCATCTAATAATGACTCAAATTCATCATCCGAAATATCATCACTACTAGAAATTGCGGTATTAACCTCTGCTGGTTGTTTAGAGGCTGGGTTTCCTCCGCCATGTAATTCGTCAAGTAGTCGTTCAAATTCATCTTCACTCATTTCATCGGACGAGTCAGATGCAGGAGTTTCTGTTTCTGGAGGCAACATTTCAACGGGTTCAGGGGGAGCCGCTTGAACCTCTTCACCATCAGGCACACTTAAACGTTTTAATTCGGCTAATAAACTTGCTTCAGCAGCAACTAGAGGCTCTTTAATTTGTACTAAGGCAAACATATCGTTAACCGTATCAAGTGCCGACAATATAGTGTCCATTAATTCTGCGGTAACAGAGCGCTGGCCGTTTCTAAGTAAATCAAAAATATTTTCAGCACCATGGCAAACGTCAACTAGCTCAGTTAGTGCAAGAAAACCTGCTCCACCTTTTACTGTATGAAAACCACGAAATATCGCATTAAGCAACTCAGCATTATCTACATCATTCTCTAGCTCAACTAATTGCTCAGAAAGTAGCTCAAGTATTTCACCAGCTTCGACTAAAAAGTCTTGTAGAATTTCTTCATCGGCCTCAAAAGACATTCATTAACTCCTATTAAAACCCTAAACTTGATAAAAGATCATCGACATCATCTTGATTTTCGACAACGTCATTTCGGTTTTCTGTATTAACTATTGGTCCTTCAACCAAATTATCGCCAACTTTAGATGATACGCTTTTTTCACTATTTGGTTGTTCCGCTGAAATACCGCAAGCAGTTAGTATAGTAATCAAACTTTCTTCAACTTCATGGACTAAGTCTATGACTTTACGTATAACTTGACCCGTTAAATCTTGGAAATCTTGTGCCATTAACACGTCAGTCATTAAACTGTGTATATGCTGAGTTTCTTTACCTGTTGTTGTTAATAAAGTATCAATATCAACACATAACTCTTTGAACTCAGGTAGGTCTATTTTATTATTCATTAAGTTATCCCACGAAGGAGCAACATTTCTAACTTGTTCTGCTAGGTTTTCAATAACAGGAAAAATAGACTCGACAACATCCATTGTTTTATTTGCAGCTTCTTCTGTACGGGTAATGACATAATTCAAACGCTCTTTGGCATCAGGAATATCTGCCTTAGCCAAATCATTTAAGCGTGAATCAAGTTGGAAGTTATTTAAAGAGTCATGTAATTGACGTGTTAACTTGCCTATCTCCGCAAAGAGTTCAGAGTTGTTGGGAGTATTGATCTCTGCAATTAATGCATCGGCTTTATCTTGCTGATCATTTTCCAAAAATTCAACCAAAGATTTAGCTTGTTCAAGGGATATATGCCCCATCGTTGCTATATTCATGCAAAGTCCTTAATACGTAAACCGAAGCAGTACAATTTTAATTTTAATTTTAAATTTATTTAATTAAATAAATTCAAAATTAAGCTAAACGCTCAAAAATTTTATCTATTTTAGTTTTGAGCGTACCTGCTGTGAATGGTTTAACGATATAGCCATTCACTCCGGCTTGAGCAGCCATAATTATTTGCTCTTTTTTCGCCTCTGCTGTGATTAGTAACACAGGGATGTGAGCTAAGCTGGAATCAGCACGTATAGCTTTTAATAAATCTATACCTTGCATTCCTGGCATATTCCAATCCGTTACTACAAAATCGAAGTCACCACCTTGAAGCATAGGTAAAGCGGTACTACCGTCATCTGCTTCTTGAATATTTGTAAAACCCAAATCGCGTAACAAATTTTTCACTATACGTCTCATGGTTGAAAAGTCATCAACTACAAGCACTTTCATATTTTTATCCAAGGCACCCTCCGGTGAAATATTCAATATTTTTATTCATTATTAACTTAATGTATCAATTTTATTTAAGTTAATCATTATTTTACTCAATTTTTCCAAGATTGCATACGTGATTTTAACCGATGCATTGCTTGGCTATGTATTTGACCTGTCTCTTATACACATCTCCGAGCCCACGAGACGTAGA
>OJCW01000519.1_pt1 | contig 12349 bp, 9 predicted proteins | sample 1592461 | NCBI WGS metagenome assembly OJCW01 (sample SAMN05416884, study PRJEB24817) | seawater metagenome | isolation source: Sea water | place: Canada:Atlantic | collected 2013-11 | reverse complement strand
CAGCTTTAGGTGCTACTTTAACGTCAGCTTTAGGTGCTACTTTAACGTCAGCTTTAGGTGCTACTTTAACAGCAGCTTTAGCTTTTGGTGCAGCTTTAGCTTTTGGTGCAGCTTTGGCCTTTGGTGCAGCTTTGACTACTGGCGCTGGTTCTGCTTTTTCTTTAATCAGTGCTTTTGGAACAGCCTGTTGAGTTTCAACTACATTCTGCTCTGTGTTAGTTGAGAATACTGCAAAGGATTCATTAAGAATTACTTCTGCATCTTTTTGCGCTTGAGTAAGCGTTCCTGATGTTTGTTTCATTGCTTCAGCCAATTGACTCTGTACATCAGCACTGAACTTTGATTGTTCTGCAACATAATCTGCTATATCTTTACTGGCAGAAATATTACGGCCATATGTAAGGCTATCATCGATCAAACTAGTAATTAACACGCCTTGTTGGTGTGCAACAGTACTTGCTGTTGATATATTTAATTCGACCAACTTATCAATTGGGTTTAATGAGGTCTGAAATAACTCTGTAAATTGATTAAACATGCACTTCTCCTAAAATTTTGCTGCTTAGCAGCATTGCTTGATGAGAATTTAACCAATTTTTAAGTCTAGAGTCAACCATTATTTTGTTGCAGTGCAACAAAACTCTATTTTTTATCTCCTGGTTTCTGGAATTTGCTCCACATATTCATATTTTGCTCGACAATACTACTGAATAAACCAAATGGAGAGTTTTTATTAATATCACTGCTCAATTTCAAAATATCATCTTGATGTTCAATAAAAGCAGAAAAACTCTGTTCCAAAAATTGCTGTAAGTAATCTTGATTATCACTGCCATAGAAACAGATTAACCGTTTTAATAACGTATTTGTTAATAGTGATTGCCGCTCACTCGTCTCTTCTTCACTGATAATTTGAATTAAAATACTGCGTGTTTTATCTTCATCAGTTTTAGAATCAACGATTTTAAACTCTTCATTAGCAATAACGAGTTCTCGAATATAATCCAAGTTTACATAATGACTTTTTGTAGTGTCATACAGACGACGATTTGGATATCTTTTAATTATGATCAACGGCAACCTCGATTGGTTATTAATTACAACATGGAATATAGACTAACTACATATAGGCGTTAGTCTTAGCAAACAGTATAACAGACAACGCTCTAATAAAAAAAGCGACCATAGGGCCGCTTTCATCTAAGCTACTTAGTAGCAAATAGACTATATACGTTTTCTTACGTAACTACCCGGAGCAGCTTCAAGACAGGTATATTGTTTATTGCCTTGTTTTCGAGCAGCAACCTGCTTACCAGATTGAGGAACAACCCAGCTTTCCCAATCTGTCCACCAAGAGCCTTCTTTTTTAGTTGAGCCTTCAAACCAATGCTCTGCAGAGTCTGGCAGTTCATCATTTACCCAATGTGGGTATTTTCCATGATCAACAGAGTTTATGACGCCTGCTAAGTGGCCAGAACCAGCTAATACAAACCTTGTAGGTCCACAAAAAGCTTTCGTACCTTCGTAAGATGCTTGCCACAACACTATATGATCTGCGATGGTTGCTAAGAAGTAGCTTGGCGTGTCAATTTTACTAAGTTCAATCGGTACTCCGTCAATTTCGACAGCACCATCTTTTATCAAGTTATTTTCTTGATAAGTATTAGTCATATAAAAGTTAAAGGTTTCTGCCGGTAAATTTGAAGAGTCGCTATTCCAATACAAAATATCGAATGGCGCAGGATCTTTACCTTTTAGATAGTTATTAACAAAATATGACCAGAATAAGCTATTTTCACGTAACATGCTGAAGGCCAACCCAAGTACACGACCATCCAACACACCTTTTTCTTGAATATTTTTTTTCAAAAAAGGTAGCATTGACTCCGAAAGGTAAACACCTATTTCCCCCGGCTCTTTAAAATCAAGAAGCGTTGTCAAAAAGGTTAGTGAATTTATTCGAGTATCACCTGTCGCCAATAAGTATGATTGCGTTGTTGCTAACAGGGTTCCACCTATGCAATATCCCACTACATTCACCTTACTTGATTTAGTTACTTGTTCAATAACATCAAGTGCAGCAATTGGACCTTCCTTCATATAATCATTAAAGCCTTTATGAGAAAGTGATTTATCAGGATTTACCCATGAAATAACAAAGACAGTATGCCCCTGTTCCACTGCCCACTTTATCATTGACTTTTGTTCATCCATATCCAGAACATAGTATTTATTAATAAAAGGGGGAACAAAAAGTAAAGGTACTTCGTTAACTTTTTTAGTCGTGGCTTTATATTGAATCAGCTGGATTAAGTCATTTTGATAAATCACATCACCAGGGGTATAAGCTAAATCTTCCCCTAAAGTAAACGCATCTACATTCGTTTGATTAATTTTAAGGGCATCTGCAGGACTTTTTTGTAAATCTTGCATAAAGTTTTGTAAGCCTTTAATAAGATTTTCACCTTTAGACTCTAATATATCACGGCAAACTTCAGGGTTTGTTAAGGCATTATTGGTGGGAGAAACTGAGTTAATATATTGTCGGGTATAAAACTTTACTTGCTCTTCAGCTTTAGGATCATCGAAATGCAAACTGTTAACCGTATCTTGCAACATGCTTGAATTTAAAAGGTAAGATTGTTTTAAATAGTTATAAACAGGGTTTTCATCCCATTCACTGTCTTTAAACCTTCTGTCACTACGCTCTTCAGATACCACTGGTTCAACTTTATTACCCAGTAATGCTTTTGTTGCACATTGCCAAAGTTCCGCTTGCTGAGTCATAAAAGACATTTGTTTATTAAATAATTCAGCGGTATCAACTTTAACCCCTTTAGTTAACAGTTCATTTAACTTATCTGAATCTAGCATTGAATTTAAACTGTCTTTATTAGAATCACTTAAAACTTGTTTAACCATAGAGTTAAAAACGTCTGAGTATTGCTCTAAAAAATCAGCGACTTCTTTTTGCTCACTAGATTCCATAATATATCCTTGTAAATGATGTGGTTATAAGACATTGGCTCTTAAACCAACCCAATATTGAAAAAATTGAAATGTTTTTTGTTAAAATAATGAGTAACTAATTTACTAATAATAACAATAAGATACAAATAGTAACGGTTAAATACAAACTTTTTGAATGCAATACATACTTTAGCAGCATTGCATCAAAGTAAAAGATTAACATATAGTGCCTGTCGATATGTAGTAATACTATAGATATATTTATCCTTTGATGCGGCGCAGCAAAGAAATATTGACCATTTTGATTTTGATAGGTATACTCATCACAAATCTGAATGCTGCGCCGCAATATAAGGCAACATGAAGAATAAGGCCCTAATGAAGTTAACAATAAAATAGGCTCCTTAAATAACACTAACATAAACGAATCAACAAGCAGTATTGTTAACTTGTAGCATATAGAGTTCAATACGATGAACACCGCTAGTTGAGTATTTATTATCAAGGATAAAGCACATGATGTATCAAACTTACGACCTTTATAGTCGCTCCGCTGAAATGATGAATGGTTTTATCGCGGTAAGTCAAAAATTAATGGAACATCCCTTTAATCCTTATTCTCAAACTTTATTGGGAAAAAGCATCAAAGCCGGGCTTGATAGTGCTTATCACCACACTAAAGTTTACGATAAACTACCTTTTGATATTAAAACAACCGTCATTGATGGTGAAACTGTTGATATCACTGAAGAAACGATAATAGCTAAACCTTTTTGTAACTTAATCCATTTCAAACAACACACTGATGTTAAGCAGCCTAAACTTTTTTTAGTTGCTCCTCTTTCAGGTCACCATGCAACTTTATTAAAAGCGACAATAGAACGTTTAATTGAAGACCATGATGTTTATCTTACTGATTGGTTAGACGCTAAAAATGTCCCATTATCAGATGGAGAGTTTAGCTTTGATGACTATGTAAGTTACCTTATAGAGTTTATGAAAGAAATTGGCGAAAACACGCATGTATTAGCCGTATGTCAACCTACTGTGCAAGCGCTTATTGCAACAGCAGTAATGGCAAAAGAAAAAGATCCTGCGACGCCTAAGTCAATTACCTTAATGGCTGGACCAATCGATACAAGTATCAACCCTAATGAGCTTAATGATTATGCTAGTAGCAAAGATTTAAAGTGGTTTGAGCAAAATGTTATCATGACTGTACCGAATCGCTACCCTGGCGCGGGAAGAAAAGTCTACCCTGGTTTTGTTCAATTAAGTTCTTTTATGGCAATGAATATGGAAAGTCATATTAACAAACATACTGATTACATAAGTCATGTTTTTCATGGAAAAGAAGAGAAAAGAGCAAGCCATCGTAACTTTTATGATGAGTATCTAGCGGTCTTAGATCTTAACGGTAAATTCTATTTGGAAACTGTTGATCGCATCTTTATTAATCAAGATTTAGCAACGGGTAAAATGACTTACAAAGGTGAGCTAGTTGACCTATCTGCCATAACTAATACGTCATTACATACTATTGAAGGTCAAAATGATGATATTTGTTCTTTAGGGCAAACCGAAGCAGCGCAGAACTTATGTTTAAATATTCCAGAGCAACAAAAATTACATGAAGTATTTGATGGTGTTGGCCATTATGGAACATTTAGTGGCTCTGCTTTTAGAAATAGAATAGCACCTAGCATTACAAAGTTTATTGAAGAGCATAACTAAACTTTTTAAAAACTACATAATTCAAACAAAAAAAGCAGGCTTAATTTTAAGCCTGCTTTTTATTTAGTTATTGAGAGAGTTCAATTATCTCGCTACCCAACCACCATCTAATACCATCGTTTGTCCTGTCATATTCTTAGCTAAATCACTTGCTAAATAACTCACAGAACCACATATTTCTTCGATATCAATAAATGATTTTTTCGGCATTGGAGCCAACATAATATTATTAACAACTTCCTCTTCGCTAATACCGTGCTGTTTAGCTGTATCGGCAATTTGTTTTTCAACTAGTGGTGTTTTTACGTAAGCAGGGCAAATGGTGTTAATGGTAATATCCTGATCACCCGTTTCCAGCGCGATAACTTTAGAGAAACCAATAATACCGTGTTTCGCTGCAACATAAGCACTCTTGAATGGAGATGCCACTAAACCGTGTAAAGAACCAATATTAATAATACGACCAAAATTATTAGCTCTCATCAAAGGCAGTACAGCCTTGCTCATCATCGCAGGACCTACTAAAAGAACATTAGTGATCAACTGCCATTTATCAGCAGGAAACTCTTCTAATTTAGAAACATATTGAATACCGGCGTTGTTGACTAAAATATCAATACGATTATTAAATTCATCAGCACGGGCAATAACATTATCGATATCCGCCTGTACTGTAATATCTAGTTTAAAAGCGAGTGCATCTCCACCTGATTCATTAATACTTTGTGCAACATCTTGAGCCACAGCTAAGTTAATATCACTGATTAAAACTTTATAACCTTGTTTGGCTAAATCTTTTGCTATGCCTAGTCCTATACCACTGACAGAACCTGTTACTAAGGCAGTTTTTTTATTCGTCATTTTTCATTCCATTAATTATATGTTGTTTGTATATAGGTAGAATATAACGATAGGTCACTAATGTTAACTAAACACTTCAACTTTTTCATGAGACTTTAGTCTTTTATTAGCTCCTGCCTAAACAAACAAAAGATATACACAGCAAACAACACAAAAGGTATAAACCATAACAATATGATATATCTGGTTATGGTAATTATACTGTTTATAATTCAACCAAACCTCAAATGAAAAATGTTTTTTCAAACAAATTTCGCGTACAAGCAAGACAAAAAGCAAATAAAAAACAGTATAAAAAAATTTAACAAAATTAAATTTCAAAAAAAATAACTTAACAAATTAACTAGCTTTTAAGGAAATTAAGACTTAAGTTGGGTAGTGAAGTAATTCTGCATAATATAAGATATAAATAGAGGTGTAGAGCAGAATAAAAAAAAACTATACCCCTATATAATAATTATGAAATAAACCAAGGAGAAAAAAATGGGACGCATTGCATTAGTAACGGGTGGAACACGTGGAATAGGCGAGTCTATTAGCGTTATGTTGAAAGAGAATGGTTATACTGTAATAGCGAACTATGCTGGCAATGATCAAGCAGCTCAAGAGTTTACAGAGAGAACAGGTATCCGCACATCTAAGTTTGATGTAGGTAACTTTGATAACGTAGCAGCAGCTATAAGTGATATTGAATCTGAAGTTGGTCCAATCGAAGTACTAGTAAACAATGCAGGTATTACAAGAGATGGAACTATGCACCGAATGAGTTTTGAAAAATGGGATGCAGTTATTCAAACTAACTTAGCGTCTTGTTTCAATACTTCTCGTGCAGTTATTGATGGTATGAGAGAACGTTCATTTGGACGTATCGTTAATATCGGTTCTGTTAATGGTCAAGCTGGTCAATATGGCCAAGTGAACTATGCAGCTGCTAAATCTGGTATTCATGGCTTTACCAAAGCATTAGCACAAGAAGGCGCAGGCAAAGGCATTACAGTAAACGCTATTGCACCAGGTTATGTTGCAACCGATATGGTTCGTGCTGTACCTGAAGACGTTTTAGCAAAAATTATTAAAACTATCCCTGTTGGTCGTTTAGGCGAACCAGAAGATATTGCTCGCTCTGTACTATTCTTAGTCGCTGATGAAGCTGGCTTCTGTACTGGATCGACCTTATCTATTAATGGTGGTCAGCACATGTACTAAATATAAAAGTAACTTTTATATTTATATCAATAACGTAGATGAGTGATCATCTACGTTTTTTATTTTCTTAACTTTAAGAATTTAGCTACCTATACAGGGCTACTATGCTCCAAAACTTACTAAGCAACTACCTCTCCTTCTTTTTATTACGCTTTATTACGACTTAACACTCAACACTAATCTTTATTGAAACGTTCAACTGGTGTTCGATTAACGTTTTCGCTTTGCTTTGAGTAAATAAAGAAAATAAGCAGCTGAAATGCCTGATGACGCAAATATCATACACATCACCATTATTTGATACCTTGCCGCAATAAATGGAGAAACCCCCGAAAGTATCTGGCCTGTCATCATGCCAGGTAAAGACACAATTCCAACCGCAAAAAGTGCATTAACGTTGGGGATCATTGATGCTTGAAAAGCGATGTTTCGAGCTTTTTCATAGTTTTCGTTATTGGCTAGCTCAGCATAAAAACGCTCACCGGATAAACTAATACTATTCATACTACTAGCAAACACCATTCCTGCAAGGGGGATAAGTGTTTGTGCCTGATGCCAAGGGGAAAGCTGTAAGACTCCTTGAGTGATAATAAAGAGCGTTAACATACCACTCATTGAAATAGCCAAAATAGCTCGTTGAAAAAGTTGTTTTTTAGGTACTTCGATATTACTTAAAGCAATCCAGCTAGAAAAAAGCACCATAATAGTCAGTAAAACAAGTACCAACCAAGCGCTATTGGATTCAAATATATAGCTAAGAAAGAAACCGACTAACAATAATTGTACTAACATGCGAATGAGTGCGTGCAGTGTTCTTTTTTGTGGCAATGACCAACTAAACTGAATAAATAAAACCACTAGTACAGGAATAAAAGCTAACGCTAATTGTGGTAATTCAATGATGGATAGTGACTTTTCTATCATTTGCCCTCATTTACGTAACATGGCTAAATAGCCGTGAGATTATCAATCATTAATTGTACGCTACGCTTACCACGAAATTCATTAACATCTAGTCGATAAGCTAAATGAACTTGCTTGGCTTGATTATTTGGCCAAGCTTTTATATCAATATTAAAAGCAATGCCATCAAATACTTCACCTTGTTTTTCTACGAGTAATTTAAGATGCTTTTCACCAACAATTCGCTGTTGGAGCAATTTGAACGTGTCATCAAATAAGGGCTCAGGGAAGTTTTGCCCCCAGGGGCCTGCCTCACGCAATTGTTCAGCAAAAGCTAATGTTATATTGTTAACAGCCAGCCCGCCATCCGATAATATAATGCTTTGTAAGTCTTCAGCTTTAAGCCATTGACCTGCTAACTCATTAAACAAGGTTTGAAATTTTTCAAAGTTCTGTTGTTTAATTGACAAGCCAGCTGCCATTGCATGACCACCAAATTTTAGAATAATATCAGGGTTTTGACTATCAATATGCTCTAATAAATCACGAATATGCAAACCGGGAATGGAGCGAGCTGAGCCTTTAATTTCTTGTTGCTCAGCATTCATTGAATCATCACTACCTTTTGCAAATACAATACAAGGACGGTGGAATTTTTCTTTTAAACGGCCAGCAACAATACCAATAACCCCTTGATGCCAGTCTTGTTGATATAAAGCAATTGCATTAGGTAAATTATCAAAGGAAAAGTTAAGTTGTTGAAAGATAGTTTCAGCTTCTGCTTGCATGCCCTGCTCTATTTCACGGCGGGCTTTATTTAAATCATCAAGCTCAGAAGCCATAATTCGGGCACTTGCTATATCCGGCGCTAATAAACAATTAATGCCATATGACATATCATCTAAACGCCCAGCGGCGTTGATTCTTGGTCCTAAAGCAAAACCAAAATCCGAGGCAACTAGCCTTTGTTGGTTTTTCTTTGCTACTTCTATTAATGCCTGAATACCTGGGCGCGTTTGACCTGCTCGAATTCGCTTTAAGCCTTGATCAACGAGAATACGGTTGTTAGCATCCAGTGACACCACATCAGCGACTGTGCCTAAGGCAACTAGATCAAGTAATTGTGCAATATTGGGTTCATTAATATTGTGTTCAACAAAATAGTTTTTATCTCTAAGGTGACTTCTAAGTGCTAACATCAAATAAAAGGCAACCCCTACACCGGCAAGAGACTTACTAGGAAAAGGGCAGTCTATTTGGTTGGGGTTAACAATTGCATCCGCCTTAGGCAGTTCATGACCAGGTAAATGATGATCTGTGACCAACACTTGTAAACCCAGCTCTTTTGCTCTGTTAACGCCAGCAATGCAGCTAATGCCATTATCAACTGTGACTAACATTTGTGCGCCTTTCTCAGCGGCAATATTTACTATTTCGGGCGTTAATCCATAACCATATTCAAAACGATTGGGTACTAAAAAAGAGTGGTTAACACTGCCCATCAAGCTTAAGGCGACCATCATTAACGCCGTACTTGTTGCGCCGTCCGCATCAAAATCACCCACGATAACGATATTAGTATTATTAATTAAAGCGGTATGTAAGAGCAAACAAGCATCATCTAACCCTTTTAAAGCTTCATTATTATTTTGTAGGTTAAGTCCCTGTAAGTTCGCCACTTTTAATTCAAGTTGCTGCGCAGATTCAACACCTCTACTCGCATAAATTTGCCGAATACTCTCCGGTAGAGTATCCGGTAAATACGCTGTATTTACCCTTTCACGACGGATGATTTCTTTATTCATAGGTAAATACTTTTGAACCCTTTATAGTAAAGTCTACTTAACCATTTAAAGTGTCTGCAATAATTGCTCTAATTGGGCAGGCGGTTGGTAACCTGGCACCATCATGCCCGTTGATAAAATGATAGCAGGCGTACCATTAACACCAACTTGGCGACCAAAATTGAACTCTTCTTCAATAGGTTTATCACAGGTGTAAGCGCTAATGCTTTTACTATTTTTAGCATCTGTCATCGCCGTAATAGGATCATCACTACACCATACTGAACGCAAGTCTTTAAAACCTTCGGTATAATTACCTAAACGATCTTTAATACCTGAGCGTGGGTAAGCTAAATAACGAAATGTAATACCGCGGGCATTATACTCATCCATCTCTTTATGCATTTTACGACAATAACCACAAGTAATGTCAGTAAAAACAGTAACGACATATTTTTCATCTTTAGCTTTATAAACAATCATATCGTCTTTAAACCTTTCCATACCTTCTAGGCGAACTTTAGCTAAACTTTGTTCTGCTAAATCAGTAACTGATCCATCTAAACTATAAAGCTTACCTTGAATAAAGTAATCGCCATTGTAGCTTGAATAAAATACACCTTGATCTGTTATTAATAAGGCAATACCAGGTACCGGCGTTTTTTCAACTTTAACGACCGTTAATCCTAGCTTAGATTTAATTTTAGCTTTTAGAAAGTCACTATTTAATGGTGAGGAATCAGACTCTGAAGGTTTAGCTATTGTCTCGGGTACTGATGAGCTATTTGCAATAGCTTGCTCATTATTAAAGAAGAAAACACTCATTGCAGTAATAACTAAACTACAAATAACCAAAACCTTTTTTAACATATTTTTATCCTAAATTTTCAGTGAACGACCCTATATTTGATAGAGACCGTTTAAGTAACGAAGAAATTACAGTCGTTGATACAGTTTTGCAACATTAAATTGAATTGTACTAAATGATTTTGTTAAAATCTGTAGTAATTACCGTCTTCCATTGTTTTAGGCAAACTTTTATGAAAATTGGTTTATTCTACGGCTCCACCACTTGTTACACCGAAATAGCAGCTGAAAAGATTCAAGCGGTTATCGGCGCGGATCTAGTTGAGATACATAATATCAAAGAGGTAGCACTTGCTAATTGTCTTGATTACGACTTTATCATTTTTGGCATTTCCACATGGGATTATGGACAAATCCAAGAAGATTGGGAGTCTAGCTGGCTCGATATCAACACCTTAGACTTAAGCCAAAAAATCGTTGCTTTATACGGTATGGGTGATCAAATAGGTTATACCGACTGGTTTCAAGATGCCCTAGGCATGTTACATGAACAAGTGCTAGCACAAGGCGCACAATTGGTCGGCTACTGGCCCAATCAGGGTTATGAATTCGCGGCATCAAAAGCATTAACTGACGATGGTAGTTACTTTGTTGGCTTATCACTTGATGAAGATAACCAATATGATCTTAGCGAAGATCGCATTGAACAATGGTGTGAACAAATCTTAATTGAATACAGTGAAAAGTAATCGTTCGCGTTATTCATTTTGAGTAACGCGATAAAATAGTTACAGCTGACATTAAAAGCACTATAATCGCCCCATCTATAGAAAACTCCCAACTTAGTGATAATCCCTTATGTTTGAGCAATTTGATCTCGACTCAGAATTATTAGCCAGCGTTAAAGAACTTGGCTATAAAAAACCAACCTCTATTCAAGAGTTAGTTATCCCCGAAGCGATGTTGGGTAAAGACATCCTAGCCTCAGCACCAACAGGCACAGGTAAAACAGCAGCATTTTTATTGCCTATTGCTCAGCATTTACTCGACTACCCTCGAACACAACCGGGCTTTCCTCGCGTATTAATATTGACACCAACACGCGAACTGGCAATTCAAATTGGCCAAGACAGCGAGCAAATAACTAAACTCACTAAAATCAAAACGGGCGTTATTACGGGCGGCGTTAATTATGGCAGTCATGATGACATTTTAAATAGCACGACCGATATATTAGTGGCCACACCTGGGAGACTTTTAGAGTACATTGAAAATGAACAATTTGACGCGCGTGAAATTGAAATTTTAGTACTTGATGAAGCCGATCGTATGTTAGACATGGGCTTTAGTGAAGCTATTAACCGCATTGTTGGCGAAGCGCGCTGGCGTAAGCAAACCATGTTATTTTCTGCTACCTTAGAAGGTGCAGGCGTTATTCGCTTTGCTAAAGAAGTATTAACTGAGCCCGCATTTATAGAGTCTTCTCCTTCTAGAAAAGAAAAAGCTAAAATTCACCAATGGATGCATATCACTGATAGTGCTCAACATAAATTGAACTTGTTAGTAAATATATTGAAGCAAGAAGGTGTAGAGCGCACTGTTGTTTTTGCGAATAAACGTGAAACAGTGCAATATTTATCAGGAAAATTATACAGCGAAGAACTACCCTGTGTTTGGCTCGAAGGAAAGATGCCACAAGACAAACGTAATAAATCTATTTCTCGTTTTAAAAGTGGTGAAATTAAAATATTGGTTGCTACCGATGTAGCTGCTCGCGGTTTAGATATTGATGACATAACCCATGTTATCAACTTTGATATGCCACGTAAGGTTGATATTTATATTCACCGTATTGGGCGTACTGGCCGTGCAGGCTTAAAGGGCACAGCTATTTCATTAGCTGAAGCACATGATATGGCTGTTATTGCAAAAATAGAACGTTACCAAGATGAACGACTACAACGTCGCGTCATTGATGAGTTACGTCCAAAGCATAAAGAAGCACGTATCGCCAATAAAAAGGCGAAAGTAAAGTTAACGACCTGTCTCTTATACACATCTCCGAGCCCACGAGACGTAGAGGA
>OJCW01000516.1_pt1 | contig 12455 bp, 8 predicted proteins | sample 1592461 | NCBI WGS metagenome assembly OJCW01 (sample SAMN05416884, study PRJEB24817) | seawater metagenome | isolation source: Sea water | place: Canada:Atlantic | collected 2013-11 | reverse complement strand
CGAGATTCCTCTACGTCTCGTGGGCTCGGAGATGTGTATAAGAGACAGATAATAAGCCTTATGAGTGCAATATTAACAGTTATAGCAATGCAGTAATAACTTACTCATTTGGTGTGTCAGGAAGACCGAAAGGGATTGTTATATCACACCGTAATCTTATTGACTCAGCGCGTGTTGTTTCTCAATATTTAGATTTAAAACAAGACGATATAATATCTGGGCTATTAATTTTTAATTTGGATTATGGCTTAAATCAAATCTTTTGTACTTTATATAAAAAAGCAACGTTGGCGCTACACCGCTTTATTTTACCTGAAGATTTTTTCAACCACCTTATCAATGACAAAGTCACCGTTATCCCATTAATGCCGGTGTATATCTCGCAAATGTTTGATGAAGACCTTTGTAGGCTACCTAGTGCTGAGTTATTTGAGAACATTAAAACGATTACCTCTTCTGGTGGTAATGTTACCGCTAAAATGATTAAAGACAGCAAGAATACCTTCAAAAATGCTAATTTTTATTCTATGCATGGCCTTACTGAAGCGTTTCGCTCAACCTACCTAGATCCTTCACAAGTTGAAATTCGTCCTGATTCAATTGGTAAAGCTATCGCGGATGTTGAACTATATGTGATCAATGAAAATGGTAAAGAGTGTGGCGTAAGAGAAGTTGGGGAATTAATTCATCGTGGCGGTTACATTTATAAAGGTTTTTGGAATGCACCTGAGCAAAATGCTCAACGGTTTAAGTCAGTACAAATACTTAAAGATGTTATCGATATTGAAGGGCAATTAACGGATGAAATTGTCGTTGCGACAGGCGACTATGTTTACAAAGATGAAGAAGGCTATTTTTATTTTAGTGCAAGACATGATGACATGATAAAAACTCGTGGCTTTAGAGTATCTCCTTTTGAAGTTGAATCAGTGGTCGAGAAAAATATTCCTCAAATAGATCAATGCGCAGTGTTTGGGATCGACAACGAGCAAATAGAAGAAGAGATCATTATGGTTTATTCTGCTATTAGCGAGATACCGGAAAAAGAGATTTTATTCGAGTTGAAAAAGCACTTAGCCTCTTACATGGTGCCAAGTTCGGTTATTTATAAAAAGTCATTACCATTAATACAAAGCGATAAAAATAAAATCAACAAAGAAGCGTTAAAACAAGAGTTATCTGTTGATTAGCCCTATTGAATGCTATTAGAAAAGATAGCCTAGTAGCATTCACTTAAGCTTAGCAATCAAAAAGTGTGGTTGCTAAGCTATTAATTAGTTACTTTGTCGCGTTTAGTATTTGCTCAAACTTTAAATCAGTTAACTTCATCGTACTTCTCACCACGTAAAACATTATTGCACTTAGCATCACCATTGAAGGTATCGCAATAACGGGATAGCTTAACATGGTCATTTCACCAAGCTGTTCATTGAATTTTGCTGTTCCCGCAGGGCTAACGACAATCCATTTAGCCAATAAGTAATTCATTGTGGCAGAGAAAACAAAGGTGATTGATAAGAGATGATTTGCTCGCAGAATTTTTGATTTAAACAGCTCTGTTTTATCTTTATTAGATAATGTTTGATAGATTAAGTCTAAATTAAATAGAGTAGGGTTTAATAATATTTTGGCAATCAGTGGCTTGCCCCAGAAGCTTGATATGAGGACTACTAAGCCGATTACTAATGGAATAGCGGCTTCTTTAATAGCTAACCATTCTACATCCAACTCAAATAGTCCTATGCCACCTGTTAATAGGGTACTGAAAAACCCAAGCAATGAAATAAAGTTCATTGAACGGTTTTTGATAAAATCATACAAACCATAACCAATAGGGAAGAGTAATGCTATTACCAAAGCCAATACTGAGCCTAAGTATTCGGCTCCTGATAATTTCATTAAAATAACTGATGGGATAACGATATTAAAGATAAGTTCTAAAAAGGTGTTAGAGGGTTTAGCTTGTGTTTGAGTTGACATTATATTTTCATTTCTTGAGAGCTGACTGTTGTCAGTTTAGTTAGGTATTTATCTATATTATCTAATAACTATTCAAAAGTCAGTTCAATTCCATTTCAACTAATTATTATCAACGTTACAGAATATTATCTTGTGAGTTATTTAATTGATTTTTCTGGCATTAACTTTGAAAAGTATTAATTTATCTGTTTACGGTTAGGTAAAGAAAGTAAAACCTCCTTTATTCGAGGTTTTTGCTTTGTACATTGCACTATCAGAATTCTTTAATAGTGTTTCAGACGTCAGCCCATCCTCAGGGAACATGGCAATGCCAATACTGCTTCCAACCGTTAATACTTGGTCCTCATGAGAGTAACTTGTAGCTATTTCTTGTGAAATACGCTGTACCACATTACTGACATACTCTTCATTTTCGGGGGCAAATAATAAAACAACAAATTCATCTCCGCCAAAACGAGCAACAGTATCACCTGTACGAATGACCTTTTTAATTTTTTTCGCTGTGTTTTGGATTAACTGATCACCAACAGTGTGGCCAAGCGTATCATTAACTGTTTTAAAGTTATCTAAATCAATAAATAATAAAGCAAGTCGCCTTTTATCTCGCGTTGCATGAGCAATGGCTTGGTTTAAGCGGTCGGTTAGTAAGTTACGGTTTGCTAACCCTGATAAAGCATCATGACTGGCTTGAAACTCTAATTTTTGCTCATACTGTTTCTGAGCTGTGACATCTTGTAAAGTTTCAACCGCGCCAATTGTTTTGCCCTCTTTGTTCTGCAAGGGTGCTGCGGTAAAGTAAAGCCACTTTTCTCCAGTACTAAAAGTGGGAAAATACCCTGTTGCTTCCCAGCCATTTTCAACTAAAGTAGAGGGAGCCCAAGCCTTTGCATAATATTCATTTAGCTCTGAAAGGCTATTATCTAATACAAGATCTGCAAGTACAGGGCGTGGCTCAGTGTAAAACCCTTTCCATTGCTCGGTAGTGCCAACTACTTCAGATGATTTTGAGCCAAAGATTCCTTCACAGGCACGATTCCAATGGGTAACTTTATGTTTATCGTCAATAACGAACATGGGTACAGGGCAGCCATCGATGACCTGAGAGAGTAGATGTTCTTTTTCTTTTAACTCAATTTCAAAAAGTTTTTGCTTAGTAATATCCCTTAAGGTTTCCATCGCACCAATCACAACACCATCAACATTTTTTAGAACTGTTGCTGTAAATGAAAGCCACCTACCGCCACCAGGAAAATGAGGAAAATAATCTTCAGCTTCCCAAGTATCTTTTACGATGTTTGAACAGTTATATTTACCAGCATAAAATTGTTTCATATCGTCTGTTCGGCCATCGATGATCAGATCAGCCATGGTTGGACGTGCTTCATGGTAAAAAGGGTACCAAGGTTTATTCGTTCCAACAGCTTTACTCGCAGGTACACCGGTTATATTTTCACATGCAGTGTTCCAGAGGATGATTTCATGTTCCATATTTATCACAAACGTTGGTAGAGGCGTACTCTCTATTATTTGAGCAAGCAACTGTTGTCCGTTTTCAGATTGTTGGAAATTTTCACTCACTACTGGCAATTAAATGGCCTACTTTTTATATTGTCTAATAGAATCATGCTTAATCCTTGCAACGAGTACAAGCCCCTATTTTTGCATTAGTAATAACATTTCTTATTTTTTCTTATTTTTTATGATGTTAGAGGTTAATAATTTTCAGACTGAAGTGGTTAAACATTTTGTTTTCTCACATTTTGAGTCGTTTTGAGTTTTGAGTGATAAAGTTTTGACCACCTACGAACCCTATATGTAGCAAAGGTTATGGTTACATTCAGCATATTGATGATTAAATGGCTTTACTACTATTTCGTTTAATCACCTAGGAAACCACCTTCGATTTAACAATGTAAACTTATGTAATATCGCTATTCTCACAATGAATCTTTGATTACACTGATTAAAGAGTTACTTTTCACATGAGATAGAAGTTTTATGACGCGTCAATGTCGTCCGCTAGTGCTATTAATATTAAATCTATTGTTATTGGCTTGTAGTAGCCGTGTAGAAATAGATGAAAAGCTAGAAGAGTTTGCTCTCCCTCAAAACTGGCAGGGCAGTAATCAAGCATTGATGGTTGAAAATAACTGGTTATCCCAACTTAATAACCCACAAGTAAACCAATTAGTGGAAAAAGCCTTAGCCGCTAATCACCAGTTTGCGATGCAAGCTTATGCATTGAAAATATCTGAGCAGCAACTCATTATTTCAGGTAGCCAACTATTGCCGGAGCTTGATTTGACGTTTAGAAGTAGCCGAAATAAAGATAACCAAACCAGCAGTTATACAAACAGTAACTCAGTGAATTTAAACTTAAGTTACGAAGTTGATCTGTGGGGCAAGTTATCTGATGCCGACCGCTTGAGTAATTTTAATTATCTCGCGCAAAAAGCGACATTCGAACAGTACAAGCAAGCATTAGTGCTTAACGTAGTAACAACATGGTTTAGCGTGATTGAAGCAGATAAAATATTAATGCTTTACCGGCAACGAGTTGAGAAAACGCAACAAAACTTGGCTATTATTGAAGCAGGGTATAGATCAGGATTATCTACTGCGCTTGATGTCTACTTAACTCGGAATGACTTAAATAGTGAGTTAACCAAGGTATTAGAGCAAGAAGTAGTAAAAACTCGCTTAATTAGAGAGTTAGAACAGCTTGTTGGTGAATATCCAAAAGGTGAGTTAGTGATCAGTTCCAATTTACCATTACTTAATCATGGCATTCCTGTTGGTTTACCCTCAGAATTAATCAGCCGAAAACCTGAATTAAAAGCGAGTTGGTATCAACTATTATCACAGGATGCAGGGGTAGCCTACGCGCATAAACAACGCTTTCCTAGTATCGTCTTATCAGGCTCTCTTGGCAGTACTAATGCGGATATTGGCGACTTAATTTCAACATCTTCGTTAGCGTGGTCATTATTAGGCAGTATTTCAGCCCCTATTTTTAACTCAGGTCGCTTAAAAGCGAATGAAGAAAAAGCACGGTTTGAACTTAAACAAAGCGAACAGTTATATCTTGATACTTTATACAGCGCTTTTGCTGATGTGGAAAATGCGATCACAACAGAAAAAAGCTTAAAACAACGTTACGACACAATGTTGACTGCACAAGACAATGCAAAAATTGCCGCCACATTATCCTTCGAACAATATCAAAGCGGTTTAGTGTCTTATACCACCGTACTTGATGCGCAAAAGCGCTCGTTTGACGCACAAGCAACACTAATTAAAATCAAAAACCAGCTTATTGCCAATCGTATTAAGTTGCACTTCTCATTGGGAGGTGACTTCTCGACACCTTCACGTGAAACTGAGGTTAAATAAAGATGTTTACTACCAACAAATATAAAAAGCTACTCCTACCGATTGTTCTTGTTGTTGTGACAGTTACGTTAATGATGATTATCTTTAAAAACCCTCCAGAGAATAAGCGAGCTAAACCTTCAAAAGCACCTCAAATGACAGTGGTTACCGAGACAGTTAGGCCACAAAATTATCAAGTGATCGTGCAAAGTTTTGGTACGGTAAAGCCGCAAACACAAAGTGTACTATTCTCCCAAGTTTCCGGGCAAATTAACCAAGTGAGTAAGCAGTTTAGAGCGGGTAGTTTTTTTGAGCAAGGAGAGATGTTAGTACAACTTGATGATAGAGATTATCGTACTGAGGTTAAAATTGCCCAAGCAAGTTTACTGTCAGCGAAACAAAGCTTGCAAGAGGAAGGCGCACGAGTAAAACAAGCTGAAGCTGATTGGAAAAGGCTAGGTAATGGCCAAACACCTAACGCATTAGTATTACGCCAACCGCAATATGAAGCGGCGAAAGCGCAAGTACTCTCTGCACAGGCGTCATTAGATAAAGTGAAATTATCACTTGAACGCACCACGATTGTTGCCCCCTATGCCGGCAGAGTATTAAAGAAGAATGTGGATATCGGGCAGGTTATCTCAAGTAACACGGCCCTTGCTGATATTTTTGCTGTTGATTATGTAGAGATACGTTTACCGATCAACAATAAAGATTTACCGTTAATGAGCCTGCCGGAAGAATATCAAAGCGCGGATAAAAAAGTAGTGTCTGAAGGGGATGAAAGTTTACTGATAAATAATGTCGTTATTTCCTCGGATTTAATGGGTGAACAGCGATGGCAAGGCAAGATTGTTAGAACCGAAAGTGCTATTGATGAGGTGTCTCAACAGCTGTATGTTATTGCGCAAATTATTCGCCCTTATGACCGTGAGTTTAACAAGGGGGCACAGATTAAAATAGGGCAATATATTACCGCAGAGATCACAGGTCGTGAGGTTAAAAATGCGCTAGTGATCCCCAGTAGTACTATTTACCAAGGCAGCTATGTTTATATTGTACAAGACGGTTTATTAATGCGTAAAGAGGTTAACATTGGCTGGCAAAATGGTACTGAATCTATTGTTACTCAGGGGCTTAATGCGGGAGATGAACTTGTGCTGACGTCACTAGGTCAAGTCAGTTCTGGTACCCCTGTTGCTGTTGAAGAGAAAATACAGATAAAGACTAGCCTTACGCCCCAGGCAATGATGCAACCGAAGGTGGGTAGCTGATGATTGCTTGGTTTGCGCGAAATCATGTTGCAGCCAATTTACTGCTCATCACTATTTTAATCATTGGCTTATTCAATCTATCTAACCGAATTCCTTTAGAGGTTTTCCCTTCTTTTGCTACGGATCGTATTAACGTTGCTGTGTCATTGCGAGGAGCAACACCTGAAGATGTTGAGAAAAGTATTTCCATTCGTATCGAAGAGGCAGTTCAAGATTTAGAAGGTGTTAAAGAAATTGCCAGTCGTTCACAAGAAGGCGCTGCAGCCGTAAATATTGAAATTGACTCTGGTTATGAACCTCGTGAAATGCTTGCTGAAATTAAAAGCCGTGTCGATGAAATTAATACTTTTCCTGTTGATGCTGAAAAGCCCGTAGTCTCACTAGCAACACGAAAGCGTGAAGTTATAGCGGTTACCATTGCCAGTATCTATAGTGAAAAAGAAACCCGTGAGTATGCTGAAAAAGTACGCGACGACTTGCTTAGACTCCCCGCTATCACACAAGTTGAGCTTAGTGGTGTACGCGATTACGAAGTCTCCATAGAGGTGCCAAAAAATAAGCTTAGGCAATACGGCTTAACAATAGGGCAAATATCATCGGCAATTTCCGATTCAAGTGCAGATATCTCAGCGGGTAATTTAAAAACCAAAGGCGGCGACATATTATTGCGCTCGAAAGGGCAAGCATATCGAAAAGACGAATTTGAAAAAATAGCAATAAAAACTCATGTTGATGGTTCCATAGTCCGTTTAAGCGATATTGCTATTATCAAAGATGACTTTGAAGAAACGCCTGTTCGTACGAGGTTTAATGGTAAGCAAGCTGCCTTTATTGATGTTTATCGTATTGGCCAGCAAAGTGCGATTGATGTTGCTAATGCAGTAAGAACGTATATTGACGATCAGCAAAGCAGTTTGCCTACTGGTGTAGAGTTAAGTTTTTGGGATGACGACTCACAAATTGTTAAAAACCGTATCTCTACGTTAACAACGAGCGCATTGCAGGGGGGGATTTTAGTACTTGCGTTGCTCACGTTATTCCTTAGACCTTCTATTGCCTTTTGGGTTTTTATTGGGATTCCTGTGTCATTTATGGGTGCTTTCATCGTAATGCCTTTTTTTGGTGTGACGCTAAACATTATTAGCTTATTTGGTTTCATCTTAGTGTTAGGAATTGTGGTTGATGATGCCATTGTGACGGGCGAAAATATTTATACGCACTTAAAGACGTCTGAATCTGGTGAAGTCGCAGCGATTAGAGGTACACAAGAAGTTGCTACGCCAGTCACTTTTGGTATTTTAACTACCGTTGCTGCTTTTTTACCCCTTGCCTTTATTGAAGGAGCGCGTGGTGCTTTATTTGCTCAAATACCGGTCATTGTTATTCCTGTACTTATTTTTTCCTTAATTGAATCAAAATTTGTTTTACCTTCGCACCTTAAAAGCTTGAAACTTCGTTCAGAAAAAGAGAAAAGCTCCAAGTTTAGCCAATTTCAGCAGTCATTTGCTGATGGATTTGAGCGCGCTATCATCCGCTTTTATCAACCGTTACTCAAACGAGCCCTAAATAACAAAACGACAACACTTGTGGGCTTTATTGGCGTATTTTTAGTGATATTAGCGCTTATCATGAGTGGATGGACTAAATTTATTTTCTTCCCAAGGGTCCCAAGTGAAACCATTCGAGCTTCTATTACATTACCCGCGGGTACGCCTTTTGAAGTGACTAATAACTATATTATCAAGATGGCTAAGCACGCTAATGCGTTAAAGCAGAAGTATATTGAACCGTCAACGAATGAAAGTGTAATTATTAATATATTAGCCAGCACAGGTGGCCGAGGCGGCACATCAAACAAAGGCAGTGTTCGTTTTGAAATTACACCGCCAGAATCACGCGAACTTGCTATTACGTCACGTGAACTTGTTCGTGAATGGCGAAAGCTAATTGGTCCTATTCCTGGTGCCGAAAGTATTACTTTTAGAGCCGAAATTGGTCGCTCTTCCGATCCTATTCACGTGCAATTTAAAGCAAGCTCATTAGATACCCTGAAAGAAGTAACGGATAAAGTCAAAGTGCATTTGGCGAGTTACCCTACTGTATTTGATATTGCAGACAGCCTTTCTAATGGTAAAGAAGAATTACAAATAGAATTAACTGAGCAAGGTAAGGCCTTGGGGTTAACGCGAGTGAGTATTTCTAATCAAGTACGCCGTTCATTTTTTGGCTCACAGGTACAGCGTATTCAGCGAGGCCGAGACGATGTGCGTGTGATGGTGCGCCTACCACTTAATGAGCGCCGTACTATTGCTGATTTAGAAAGCATTCTTATCACAACACCTAGTGGTGGTTTAGTGCCGTTGTCACATGTGGCGAAGTTAATGCCGGGTAAAAGCCCCTCAACTATTGCAAGAATTGATCGTTATCGTACGGCAAGTGTCAGTGCTGATATTGAAAAATCAAATACCAACATGACGGTGCTACAAGCAAGTTTAAAAACATACTTAGATGAGCTAATTGTGCAGTATCCTGGAGTAAGTCACTCTCTGGAAGGAGAGGCAAAAGAGCAACAAGAGTCTTTTGACTCACTTGCTTGGGCATTGTTATTTGTCTTTTTTATTATTTATGCACTGTTGGCTATTCCGTTCAAATCTTACCTACAACCTATTATTGTCATGAGCATTATTCCATTCGGTATGATTGGCGCGGTAATAGGCCATTGGATTATGGCAATGGAGTTAACTATTATGAGCCTACTTGGTATGCTGGCTCTGATCGGGGTTGTGGTGAATGATTCACTTGTATTGGTAGACTTTATCAATAAAAAACGCGCTCAAGGTGGAAGGGTCATGGATGCAGTTTTAACTGCTGGCGCTGCGAGGTTTAGACCTGTCATGCTAACGAGTTTAACTACCTTTATTGGTTTAATGCCTTTATTATTTGAGCAATCTACCCAAGCTCAGTTCTTAATCCCTATGGCAGTATCATTAGGGTTTGGTATTTTATTTGCCACCTTTATCACCTTAATTTTAGTGCCTGTGAACTATTTAATTATTGAGCGTTTGAAAGTATTATTTTTAACAAATGAAGGGGATCCCAAGGAAAGTAAACCCCAATTAGAATCATAATGGGAAGCTTAGTTACGTTGACTTAAATACCCAGACATAAAAAAAGAGCTAACCAAGTTAAATGATTAGCTCTTTTCGTACAAAATACGCGGTTAAAGTATATTAAGCATCTTTATGTATATGAACATCCATTTGTGGGTAAGGGATATTTAACCCTTCACTTTCAAATGTTTTATATACCTTTTCATTTAAGTCAAAGTGTACGCCCCAGTAATCAGGGGCATTCACCCATGCTCTTACGGCAAAGTTAACAGAACTGTCTGCCAATGCAGAAACAGCAATAAACACATCAGGATCTTTTAAAATACGTGAATCTTCATCACATAAACGCTTGATAACAGCTCTTGCTTTATCTACATCATCGCCGTAACCAATGCCTATTGTCCAATCAACACGTCTTGTTGCTTCGGTTGAGTAATTAATCATTGATGATGTTGATAAGCCACCATTAGGAATAATGATTGTTTTATTATCAGGTGTTTTCATAATGGTATTGAAAATTTGTATCTCGGAAACTGAGCCTACATAACCCTGTGCTTCTATTACATCACCAATTTTGAATGGTTTAAAAATAAGGATCATCACACCACCAGCAAAATTTTGTAGTGTGCCTGATAATGCCATACCAACAGCTAAACCAGCTGCACCAAGAATAGCAATGAACGACGTCATTTCGATGCCCAGCATACCTAACACAGTGATAACTAACATGACTCTTAATAAGCCATTAATTATACCCGTTAAAAATGGCATTAATGATGGGTCTGTTTTACTTTTTGTTAAGGCTTTTTCTGCGCCGCTACCAATGGCTTTGATTATCCATCCACCGATGATCCATACCGCGATTGCACCGATCAATTTCGGACCATACAGTAAGGTTATTTGTGTAATCTGATCAATTATTTCTTCTGCATTCATATTATCTTCCTGACTAATTTGTAGTATTAAAAATGAGGCTAAAAGCTAAAACTTTTAGTGAAATTTAAGCTTTTTAAATCCTTAAAGTGAAACTTCACTTGAGCGGGGGCTCAAACTGGTCGTTACAAAGTCAAATATACGTTAAAAATCATGAATATGCTTAAATAACTTTATGAAAAATAGCATTAAGCTATATCTTTTTAGCTTTACGCTAAGGTTGTAGTAGGATAAATTTAATGAACAAAATATTAAGAGAGAATAATAAAATGAAGATATATCAAACGCATATCGCACCAAATCCACGTCGAGTTCGTATGTTTTTAGCGGAAAAGAATATCGCAATGGAATATCAAGAAGTTGATATTGGTGCTGGCGATAACCTAACTCCGGAAATGAAAGCTAAAAATCCAACGACTAAACTACCCTTTTTAGAGTTAAATGATGGTACGTGTATTGGTGAAACTGTCGCGATTTGTCGTTATTTTGAAGAAATAAATCCCGAAAATCCATTGATGGGCCGAACTGCTCTAGAAAAAGCACAAGTAGAAATGTGGCAGCGCAGAGTCGAATTCCATTTATTACAGCCTATTACTATGTGCTTTGTACACACAACTGGCTTTTTTAAAGATCGTATGAAACCTATTGCAGAATGGGGGGATGCTTCTGGTGAAAATGCCGTGGCTTATTTTGATGCGTTAAATGAGCACTTCAGTAACTCCAATTATTTAGTCGGTGATTATTTTAGCATTGCCGATATTACCTTACTGTGTTCTATCGATTTTGCCCGAGTCGTGAAAATACGTGTCGATGAAGAATACACTCACCTGCTTGATTGGTATGCACATGTATCTGCACGCGCCAGCGCCAGTGCTTAGTTAATTGAAACGTTGAATTTCCCCAAGCTCTAGCGGTATAGGATACCGCTAGAGCATTGCTCATTTAGTCATATTTATAAATCAATGTTTTCATCAGAGAACTACTAAACTACTCATGTTGTTCTCAACGAGTTCTTGCTATGTATTTGATTGAAATTTGTGGATCAAAGCTAAAATAAATGATCATGATCTAAATCAAACAAAAGATACTCAATCTAAAAAACAATGCAAATGATATTGATTCTCATTTAAGTTCGTGTTTAAATGTCACCACTTTTGAGAGAGTCGCGTTGTTTCTGTATTTTCTTATCGCATCTTTCATCAACTATTTTAGCTAACATTGTTAGCAATATAATATTAAATAACAAATATATTGGAACTAAAACATGATGAATAAAACATTAATCGCTTCGGCATTAGTTGGCCTTTTTGCAAGTAATGTGGCTTTTGCTAATCAAGAAACTGATGCATTACGTAAAGTTATTGCTGATCAACAAAAAGTTTTAGAGTCGTTAGAAAGACGTCTTGATGAAACTGATCAAAAACTTAATGCTACAGCAGACCAAGTTGAAATGGGTGCAGAAAGTAGTGCTTTTGCTAATACCACTATTGGTGGTTACGGTGAATTGCACTATAACAATTATGAAGATAAAGATGCAAAAATTGACTTTCATCGTTTCGTTTTATTTTTTGGTCATGAGTTTAGCGATACCATACGTTTTTTCTCTGAATTTGAATTAGAGCACTCGATTGCCGGTGAAGGTAAAGCGGGCGAAGTTGAACTTGAGCAAGCTTATGTTGAAGTGGATATTAACGAAGAAGTAAGCTCAAAAGTTGGTTTATTTTTAATTCCTGTTGGCATCATTAATGAAACTCACGAGCCGCCAACATTCTACGGTGTAGAGCGT
>OJCW01000511.1_pt1 | contig 12528 bp, 9 predicted proteins | sample 1592461 | NCBI WGS metagenome assembly OJCW01 (sample SAMN05416884, study PRJEB24817) | seawater metagenome | isolation source: Sea water | place: Canada:Atlantic | collected 2013-11 | reverse complement strand
CTCTACGTCTCGTGGGCTCGGAGATGTGTATAAGAGACAGTCCTTAATACTAGTACATCGGTGCAACCAAGTGAATTCAAAAATAAAAGTGTTTATCAACTGAACAAAACGTTTGATTTATGGCATAATATGCGGCTGCTATTTTGCATATGGATTAATGGATCAAAATGAAAAACATCGAAGTCAGAGGGGCTCGCACCCATAATTTAAAAGATATTAATTTAACGATCCCTCGTGATAAACTCATCGTGATAACAGGGCTATCTGGCTCGGGTAAATCATCGCTGGCTTTTGATACGCTATATGCTGAAGGGCAGCGCCGTTATGTTGAGTCTTTATCTGCTTATGCCCGTCAATTTTTATCCTTAATGGAAAAGCCTGACGTTGATCATATTGAAGGCTTATCACCTGCTATATCTATTGAACAAAAATCAACCTCACATAACCCTCGCTCAACAGTCGGTACCATTACTGAAATTTATGATTACCTAAGGCTACTTTACGCTCGCGTTGGTGAACCTCGTTGCCCTGAACATAAACAGCCATTAGCCGCACAAACTGTATCGCAAATGGTTGATAAAGTATTAGCGCTTGAAGAGGGCACTAAGGTCATGCTGTTGGCGCCAGTATTACAAAATCGCAAAGGCGAGCATATAAAGTTACTTGATAATTTAGCTGCACAAGGCTTTATCCGCGCTCGTATTGATGGCGAAGTCTGTGATTTATCGGATCCTCCAACATTAGAGCTTCATAAAAAACATACCATTGAAGTAGTAGTTGACCGTCTAAAAGTACGTCCCGATATTCAGCTACGTTTATCTGAGTCTTTTGAGACCACATTAGCATTAACTGCCGGTACCGCGAAAGTTGCTTTTATGGACGAGCCAGAAAAGGATGAACTACTTTTTTCAGCTAACTTTGCTTGCCCGCATTGTGGTTATAGCATGCAAGAATTAGAGCCTAGATTATTCTCATTCAATAACCCTGCAGGTGCTTGTAAAAGCTGTGACGGGTTAGGCATTGAGCAATTTTTCGATACCAAACGTATTATCACCAATGAGGAGTTAAGTCTTTCTGGTGGTGCTATACGGGGTTGGGATAAACGAAATTTTTACTACTTTCAAATGCTACAAGCATTATCTGAACACTATAAGTTCGCTTTAGACAAACCTTTTAATGAGCTCAGCGATGAGGCCAAGAAAATTGTGCTTTATGGTAGTGGCGAGCAGGAGATTGAATTTAAGTACATGAATGATCGCGGTGATGTTGTATTACGTAATCACCCATTTGAAGGCATTATCAATAATATGCAACGCCGCTATAAAGAAACAGAATCCAATGCGGTACGTGAAGAATTAGCAAAATATTTAAACAGTCAACATTGTCCCGACTGTGATGGTAGCCGTTTAAGGTTAGAAGCGCGCAATGTCTTTATTGGCGATACTCCATTACCCGTAGTTGCAGAGTTTGCGATTAGTGACGCCTTAGCTTTCTTCCAAGGCTTAACGTTAACCGGGCAAAAAGGCCAAGTAGCTGAGAAAATTCTAAAAGAAATTAATGAGCGTTTAGGCTTTTTAGTCAATGTTGGTTTGAACTATTTAAACTTATCCCGTGGCGCCAATACATTATCTGGTGGGGAAGCTCAACGTATTCGTTTAGCTAGCCAAATAGGCGCTGGTTTAGTGGGGGTCATGTATGTTTTAGATGAACCCTCAATCGGTCTACATCAACGCGATAATGAACGTCTATTAAGCACGCTCATCCATTTACGTGATTTAGGCAATACTGTGATTGTGGTTGAACATGATGAAGATGCCATCCGCTCTGCTGACTATGTAATTGATATAGGCCCCGGTGCTGGTGTTCACGGTGGTGAGATTATTGCGCAAGGTAGCGTGCACGACATATTGGAATGTAAGGACTCACTTACAGGAAAGTATCTATCTGGCGTAGAAAAAATAGAAACTCCAATAAAACGCCACCCTTTTGATAAGAAAAATATTGTTGAATTAAAAGGCGCAAGTGGTAACAACTTGAAAGATGTTGATTTAGTCATACCTAATGGCTTAATGACTTGCATAACAGGTGTTTCCGGCTCAGGTAAATCAACCTTGATCAATGACACGCTATACAAACTAGCGCACATTGAACTGAACGGGGCAACGCTTGACGAACCTTCTCCTTATAAAAGTATTACAGGTTTAGAGCATTTAGATAAAGTTATCGATATTGATCAAAGCCCCATTGGTAGAACGCCACGTTCAAATCCTGCTACCTACACCGGTATTTTCACGGCAATTCGTGATATCTTTGCCGCCACGCAAGAATCACGATCACGAGGCTATAAACCTGGCCGTTTTAGCTTTAATGTTAAAGGCGGTCGTTGTGAAGCTTGTCAGGGTGACGGGTTAATTAAAGTGGAGATGCACTTTTTACCCGATGTTTACGTGCCTTGTGATGTCTGTAAGAGTAAACGTTATAACCGGGAAACCTTAGAAGTACTCTATAAAGGTAAAAATATCCACGAAGTATTAGATATGACTATTGAAGATGCTTTTGAATTTTTCAATGCCATACCTGCCGTTAAACGCAAGTTACAAACGCTAATGGACGTTGGTTTAACTTATGTGAAACTTGGACAGTCAGCAACTACCCTGTCAGGTGGTGAAGCACAACGAGTTAAATTATCAAAAGAATTATCAAAACGAGACACGGGTAAAACCTTATATATATTAGATGAGCCAACCACGGGCTTGCACTTTCACGATATCAAACAACTACTACAAGTAATTCATCGTTTACGTGATCACGGCAATACTATTGTGGTTATTGAGCATAATTTAGATGTAGTCAAAACAGCTGACTGGGTAATTGATCTGGGTCCAGAAGGAGGCTCTGGCGGCGGTGAAATTTTAGTGACGGGTACACCAGAAGACGTTGCTGAGCATCCAACCTCACACACAGCACGCTTCTTGAAAACATTGTTAAATACCAATAACTAGCTATTTTTAAGAGGTTAGTTAAGCCTCCGCGATAAAAAGAGCAGTAACTTATATTGCTGCTCTTTTCATAAATACCGGTAAATAAGCCTGTAGGCACTTTCATCCTTTTATTGTTCTATATAAATTAAGAGTCCTGATAAACTCAATTTTTAAATTTACTACAATCGAATACCCTATAAATTGCTAAGTAGCTTCAATATCACTTCGGATTATTCTTTTTAAATATGCCCGCAGCCTTTTAATGTTTGTGTAAATTATTGGCTGCAGGTAACTAAAACTTACATTGCTGAGCATTTAAGATCATAATGATGAAAAGTTAATTTTTAAGGGTCAATCATGAAAATTAACCCTATTAAACACAGATTGTCCAAACATCTCACCGCTATGTTATAAATATTTATTCCATTTAGACCAAAGTTAATCTTGCCAGAACAGAACAATACTCCCCTATAAACCCCATTTAGCGTGAGATCTGCTTACTTCTGCGAACTTACTTTACACTCAGAGAAGGCCGTATTAGCCAAAGGTCTAATTGTTCGATTTTGTCGACACTTCTATAATAACTGCTATAAAACACAACACATAAGGGCAACTCATGAGCTTCAAAGAACAGCAAGTCAAAGCGAAGAATTCAGCAGAGTCATACTGGCTAGAGCAATCAGAACTAGTTTCTTGGTATAAAGCGCCAAAAACAATATTGTCGACAAATGATAGTGGATGGACAGATTGGTATGCTGATGGTGAACTCAATACTAGCTATTTAGCGCTGGATTATCATATTGAACAGGGTCGTGGTCAGCAGACTGCTCTCATTTATGAGTCACCGGTAACAGACACAAAGCAAAAGTTCACTTTTCTTGAGTTAACCGAATTAGTGGCAAAGTTTGCTGAAGTTTTACAAAAGCAGAACGTCGTTAAAGGTGATCGTGTACTGATTTATATGCCGATGATCCCACAGGCAGTTATTGCAATGCTTGCGTGTGCGCGAATTGGCGCTGTTCATTCAGTTGTTTTTGGTGGTTTTGCTGCAAAAGAGCTTGCTATACGCATTGATGATGCAGAGCCAAAAGTGATAGTCAGTGCCAGTTGTGGTATTGAAATTTCAAAAGTAATACCTTATAAGCCATTACTCGATAATGCCATTGAATTATCAACTCATAAACCAAGCAGCTGCGTTATTTATCAAAGAGAACAAGTAACAGCTGATATGATTTCGGGGCGAGATCAAGATTGGCAAGATCTAATGAGCACAGCAAAAGGCATCGCAGCTGTTAGTGTAAAAAGTACCGATCCTCTTTATATTTTATACACGTCAGGTACGACAGGAAAACCTAAAGGTGTTGTTAGAGATCACGGTGGTCATGCCGTTGCTATGCTTTATAGCATGAAAAACATATACGGTATGAAAGCCGGTGATACATTTTGGGCAGCCTCAGATGTTGGTTGGGTTGTAGGTCACTCTTTCATTGTTTATGGCCCTCTATTAGCAGGCTGTAGTACTATTGTATTTGAAGGGAAACCGGTTAGAACGCCAGATGCTGGTGCTTTTTGGCGTATTTGTGACGAATATAATGTGGATGCATTATTTAGTGCACCAACCGCATTTCGTGCCATTGCAAAAGAAGACCCTGATGCTGAATTAATGAAAAAATACGATTTATCTAATTTAAAAAGATTATACCTTGCTGGCGAGCGTTTAGATCCATCGACATACCATTGGCTAAAAGAAAAAACACAAATACCTGTTATTGATCATTGGTGGCAAACAGAGACCGGTTGGTCTATTGCAAGTACTCCGTTTGCTGATGCCAATACGCAAGAGTTAATGGCAACCAAAGCAGGTTCTTCTGGTTTCCCTGTTCCAGGTTATAACGTTGAGATTTTAGATGCCTATGGCGTGGCTTTACCGGCTAATCAACAAGGTACCGTTGCAATAAAACTACCAATGCCTCCTGGTTGTTTAACGACTGTTTATAAAGATGAAGCACGCTTTAAAGAAAGTTATTTATCAACTCACCCAGGTTATTATGTTACCGGTGATGGTGGATATTTTGATGAAGACGGCTACCTATTTATTATGGGACGTACAGATGACGTGATAAACGTTGCGGGTCATCGATTATCAACAGGCGAGATGGAAGAATCAATATCTGGACATGCTGCTGTAGCTGAATGTGCAGTAATCGGTATTAACGATAAGTTAAAAGGTCAAGTACCGTTTGGTTTAGTCGTAATTAAAAATGGCATAACATTGAGTGATGATGAAATCTCTGCAGAATTAAAAAGTAAAGTACGTGCTGATATTGGGGCTATTGCTTCATTGAAAGATTTAATTATCGTTGAGCGCTTACCTAAGACCCGTTCAGGTAAGATATTACGTAAAACCTTACGACAAATGATAGATGGTCAGAAAATAGAGATTCCTTCTACTATTGAAGATCCACAAGTACTGGAAGAATTAACGCCTAGACTAACCAATATTACAGGCTAATATTCATTTTCTGCTAGCTAGAAAATTTTAGTTAGCAGTAATTTACTCAGTAAAAATATATTAAAAAGGATAGGTTATGCCTATCCTTTTCATTAAAGCACCTTCATAAACACGCCAATATTGCTTAAAAATGCAATGAACTTGCTATTACTTTAGCGCTTTATCCAAGGGTTACTTGGTAGGCTTTGCTGACTTGCTATAGTTGAATCTGCAGTTTTACTTGAACTAGCAACAGCTTGGTTAATTTCACTCATTTCCGCAGTAGTTAAATCACGCCACTGTCCAGGCTTTAATTGGCCAAGTTCAACGCTCATAATTCGAGAGCGCTTTAACTTTTTGACCTCATAATCTAGGTATTCACACATGCGGCGAATTTGCCTATTTAAGCCTTGAGTTAAAATAATCGTAAAAACAAAGCGACTTTTTACACGAACAATACAAGGTTTAGTAATAGTACCTAGTATAGGAACACCGCGAGACATTCGATCAATGAATCGTTCACTGATAGGTTTATCAACAGTCACAATATACTCTTTGTCATGAGCATTTTCAGCACGGAGTATTTTATTGACAATATCCCCATCACTGGTGAGAAAGATTAGCCCTTCAGATGGCTTATCTAGCCGACCTATCGGAAAAATACGTTCTTTATGGCCAATAGCATCAATGATATTACCACGCACATGGTTTTCCGTTGTACAGGTAATCCCGATAGGTTTGTTATACGCAATATAAATACGGTCAGATTTATTTTTAGCACTTGCCGCAATAGCTTTACCATCAACTTTTACGACATCACCCGGCTGAACTTTAGTCCCGAGCTCAGGTACTTTACCATTAATAGTAACGCGATTAGCCTCAATTAATTTGTCCGCACCACGACGCGAGCAAAAACCTGATTCGCTAATATATTTATTTAGCCGTTTTTCGTTTACAGCATTATCAGTCATTGTATTTGTATGAGTACATTTATTATGATTGCTATTATACTCAAAACAAAACCTAATGTGTGAATCACTATGTTAATTTTTGCTCATCGTGGCGCGAGTGGTGTTGAACCAGAAAACACTTTGCGCGCAATTAAAGCCGCACTAGATGCGAATGTTGACGGTATTGAAATTGATATTCATGAAGTAAATGGAGAGTTATTCGTAATCCATGATCGTTGGTTACACCGAACAACTTCCGGTACCGGACAAATATATCACCACAATTACGAACACTTACGTAGCCTAGATGCAGGAAATGGTGAAGTCATTCCAACCTTAGATGAAGTATTAACCTTGGTGGCGGGTAGATGCAAAATGAACCTTGAACTAAAGGGAATTAGTAATAAGGAGCTACTTTATGCCTGTATTGATCATGCGATCAGAACAACAAGCTTTACCATTAACGATATATTAATATCCTCTTTTAATCACAGACTACTCCATAACATTCATCAACAACGACCAGAGTTCGCAATTGGTGCGCTAACGGGTTGTTACCCATTAGAATATGCAAAATTTGCCGAACAACTTAATGCTTACTCGGTTCACCTTGATGTAAATTTTATTAGTAAACATTTTGTCAGTGACGCGCATAAACGAGGGTTGAAAGTGTTTGTTTATACTGTGGATGAATTAGAAGATATTAAAGCCATGAAAGCACTAGGTGTTGATGGAGTCTTTTCAAACTTTCCAACCCGTACTAAAAGTCACTTAGCTCATTTAAACACCCAAGCAATATAAAGGCTAACTCGATTAAAGTAATGTTCTTATGGCTTCAGCCGTTTTAAGGGTACGCACTTCTTGAAATAAGTCGCCCGCTTCAGCATATTGTAGCTTCAAATACTTGAGCCATTGTTTAATGCGGTTAGGATAATACTTACTTTTATCACCGTAGGTTTCACATTCACTATATTTTAGCAGTAATGTTTGTACGTCATGCCAAGGTAGCTCCGGTGCTACCTGTTTAATCACTTGTGCTAAATTAGGCAGCATTAACGCGCCTCTGCCCACCATAATATCTTTGCAGCCTGAGGTTTCTCGGCATTTCTGTGCATCAGCTAGACTAAAGATATCGCCATTGGCTATCACCGGAATATTGATATTTTGCTTTATTTTCGCAATCCAATGCCAATGAGCAGGAGGTCTATAACCTTCAACTTTAGTGCGTGCGTGCACTGTTAGCTCATTAGCGCCAGCCGCTTCTATCGCTTGCGCATTTTCAATTGCCAGTAATTTATCTTCAAAGCCTAAACGAATTTTAGCGCTGACAATAGCATCATGAGGAACAGCCGTTTTTATTGCCTTAACAATTCGATAAAGGTTTTCAGGATCTTTTAGTAAAACAGCACCACCACAGTTTTTATTTACCATTTTAGCAGGGCAGCCGAAATTGATATCAATACCATGTGAACCAAGCTCTAACACTTTAGCAGCATTATCAGCCATGCATTGCGGGTGTTGCCCAAGAAGTTGCACCCGCACTGGCGTGCCAGCTTCGGTAGTGCAGCCATAAGCAGTCGCATTCTTCAATTCAGGACATGAGCGAAAATAAGCTCGGTCAGAGATTACTTGATCAACAACACGAACAAATTCAGTCACACAAAGATCGTAACCACCAACCTTAGTTAACAAATCACGCATTAGGTGATCAAGTACACCTTCCATCGGTGCCAATACAACTCTCACCTTTACTGCTCACTTACTTTTTTAGATTGATTAATCTGCACTTTAAACAGTAGTTTATATAAGCCTGTTGTCGTAAGGGCAATTAAGAAATGTACCGCTAAGGTAATGAATTGGCTGCTCTCTTGCCATAAAAAAACAGGGCTTTTATAGGTAATAAAAAACAGATCCAGTATTGAAACATGCAGCCATATAATAATGAAGAACAGTTTAAATCTATACTGTGTAAGAAAAGTGGTTGTGAATAAGTGCAAAATCAGTCCAATGAGCGTTAACAAAGAGCATTATACCATTTGGATTTAATAAGTGAGCAACATTGAATAATAATAATTTAAAAGCTCAATGTGCGTCCTTAAGTCACCCTACGTTATTGGGTTTAGGCACACTCAAGAATTGAGTATGTCGATTATAGCCAAGCAAGTAAATCAGGGTAAATAAATGAATACCCTAACTCTCGCTTAACTTTCTCACCACTAACAACACGAGTAGAGTCTAATAGGTTATCCGCACTAGAAATGGGTAACGGCAAACCCAGTGATTTTGCCGCCGTTTGATAATAAGCAGCTTTGGTTACATGAGTATCGCTAACGCCATTGAAAACTCCTTGCGGTGAGGTATTGGTAAGTAAAGACAAAATTAATCCAACAGCATCTTGTTGATGAATTAAATTAACCGGTGCAGTGGAATCTTTTAGTGCTTTTTTAGCCTGTAAAAACTTACCTGGGTGTCGCTCTGGCCCTACTAAGCCAGCTAACCTTAAAACACTTCCTTGATGTTGTAAGTTCAAAACGACTTGCTCAGCTGCATATAATATCTGTGTTTTTTCTAACGGCTTTGATGCCACTATATCTAGCTTAGTATCTTCATCAACTATGCCTTCAAGCCCTTGATACACCGCAGTACTCGACAATAAAATAATCCGTTCAGTAATACCTCGCTGTTTCGCGGCATCAACAAGTTGTGCCACTTTTACCCCATAATCAGTTTGCCCTTTTCTAAACTGTGGCGTAATGGCTATTACTAAACACTGCTGTGTAAAAACATCGTGTTGATTCAGTTGCGTGGTATCTGCTGGCAGCCGTAATGCTTGTGCTCTTATTCCCTGTTTTTGTAATTGTTCCACATTACACTGCTGACTACTTGTTGCAAGTACCGATGCTCCCTGTGCAATTAAGTTCGCAGCCAAGGCTTTGCCTAGCCACCCACAACCAATAATACCAACAGATAAAGCTTTATCCGGGGTATTTTCATCACAATGCACACTTGGGTTGGTCATAGGTATTGCCTTTTATAGTTTTTTTATCGTCATCATAAAATGAAATTATGCGAACATAAGTTCATAAACGGTTTAGTGGTTTTAAGAACGCTTATTTTTTAGGTAATACAACGTAGGTACCTTGAAAGGTTGCTGCAACTTTTTCACCGCAGTACACCTGTGCTACTAACTTAATACGTGCTTTTTTACCTTCAAGTAAATTGTCAAACTGCCCAGACACATCTTCTTTCACCACTTGACCAAATGCCAAGCCTTTGATTGGTGCATGATATTTTATATTCGCTTCAGCTAACACAATATCCCCACGAAAATTATCATGCTCTTGCTGCTTAGCCTGAAGCGTAAGGTAAACCCAACCCCAACCCGTTAGGGTGGCTAAAGTATAAATGCTGCCAGCAAACATAGTGTGATGTAAGTTTTGATTAAACTCAGCATCACAACGAGTCATCAGTTTACTACCGTCGTAGTGACTGATCTGTAAATCCATTGCTTTGCTTAAAGGGATCGTTTTATGCCAAATATCTTGTAACGACTGAGCAAGTTCTACTTTGTGTAATGGATGCACATTCAGCTTTTTTATCATAGTGTAATGTTTTACCTCATTAAATAAAGTATGGGAAAATTTGCCAATTTTATAGCCCTGCTTTTGATAAAACTCTATCGCATCTTCTCGCGCGTTTAAGGTAATTTCACCCAATCCTAATTGACTAGCCTGTAACTCTAAAGCTTTTATGATTTGTTGTCCTAACCCTTGCCCTTGGACATTTTCGCTTACCGCCATAAAACGAATTTTTCCTTGGTCTTTATCAATTTTTTCTAATCGGCCAACCGCTAATACTTCATTACTATCATTGATAACCATTTTATGAATTGACTGTTTTTCATAGCCATCCTGTTCGCTACCCAACGCCTGACCCCAAGGTTTCCTTAATATATGCCAACGAAGGTGATAATATTGTGTCAATTCATCAACCGTTTTAGGTGAACGTAGGGTATTCATGAGTAATCCTTATCTGCGTTAGCTCAAGTTAGTAGGTTTTAAAATAATTATGCAATTAACCAAACACATAGCACAAGGAAAATTATTGTACTTGAGTCAGGGTGAAGAGTGCTTATCTGTGAGTGAAAATATCCATTATCGCTGGTTAGCATTTAATAATGACAAAGGCGAGCAAGTTATTCAAAGTGTTATGCATAAACGTAAGCCATGGAAGTTAACATTGCCACACCAAACCGCCTTGTTATTACCCTTATTGTTTTTCAAACCGCAAAATATTGTTGAACTTGGATTAGGTGGCGGTAATTTAGATCGGTTTTTAGATCACCTTAGTAAAAATATTTCGATTAAAAGCATTGAGTACAGCGTAATAGTGATTGAGAATTTCACGCGTTATTTTAATCCTGATAAAACAGAAATAGAAATCATTCACAGTAATAGTCATGACTGGTTGACACAAATAGACAAAGCACCACTAGATTGGTTGATATGCGATGTATACCAGCATAAAGAACAAGATGCGAACCAAACGATAAAACAGCTTGAGTCTTTGCTTGAGAACGTAGACAGTAATGCCTGTCTTTCTATCAATTTACCCGATGCAACTGACAATGAAGTCAATTTATGCCTAACAGTTTTACAGCAATTAGCTAACGATCATCAAATTTTATATTTTCATATCCCAAACTATTTAAATATTGTCATTCACTTAATACCTAAACATTGGCAAACTTTTAAATTATTAAAACGAAATAAACATTGTTACCTTCCCTATAACATAGTACTACAATGGCGAAAATTTTGGTTGCAGGGTAACGAAGTAGACCATCAAATTAACTTTAAAAAGCCCCTCACCTTTTATAGAGAATAACTTAAATTGTTAAGGTAAAAGTAACAGGGCCGTCATTTAACAGTTTAACCTGCATATCAGCAGCAAACTTACCCGTTGGCACCTTAAAGCCTTGCTCTCTTAATTGCTGGCAAAAGTATTCATACAGTGCTTTGCTAAAATCTGGCTTGGCTGCAGTAGTAAAGCTAGGACGTAAACCGCTATTGGTGTCAGCTGCTAAAGTAAATTGTGACACCACTAAAATATCACCATTTACTTGCTTAACATTCAAATTCATCTTGTCATTATCATCATTAAACATGCGATAACTAGCGACTCGCTCAGCAAGGCGCTTCGCTTTAGCTTCGGTGTCTTCTGGCTCAACCGCTAAAAAAACAAGTAACCCTTGTTCAATCTCACCAATCACTTCCCTATCAACAGTAACGCTTGCGCTACTTACCCGTTGTAATAACGCGATCATTTATTATCCCCTTGGTTTTCTAGTACGTACTCTTGCAAAGAAACGGTAATTAAAGCGCCGCCCAGTACGATTAGCCAAGATAAATATACCCATAGAAATAAAATAGGTACGATAGCCAATGCGCCATAAATGGCTTGATAGGAAGGAAAAGCAGTTAAATATATAGCAAACGCTTTTTTGGCAAACTCAAAAAATATTGCCGCAACAAAAGCACCTGATAAAGCATATTTAAAAGGTACCGTGGTATTAGGTACGAGCATATACAGCAAAACAAAAGCAGCCATAGAAGACAATAAGGGTAATTGCCTAAATAAAAAGCTGGTTATCCCAAAGCTATCATCAATTCCTAATGACACCAACGAGACAATATACGAAGTAATCGCAATACTAGCCCCAACTAATAGCGGGCCTAAGGTTAAAATCATCCAATACATTGAAAAAGAGGTGATCATTCTTCTTTTTTTAGTCACTTGCCAAATATTATTAAAGGTTTTATCAATAACAGAAATAAGTAATAACGCGGCAATAAATAAAAATGAAATAGCAACAGCTGACATTTTTGAAGCGTTCGCCACAAATGAGGATAAATACTGCTGCACGACATCACTGGCTGTTGGCACAAAATTGTCATAAACAAATTGCTGAACACTGTCGTGAAATTCAGCAAAAATAGGAAACGCAGTCGCTACGGAAAGAGCTACAACCATTAGAGGCACAAGAGACATTAAGCTCTGTCTCTTATACACATCTCCGAGCCCACGAGACGTAGAGGAATCTCGT
>OJCW01000510.1_pt1 | contig 12531 bp, 11 predicted proteins | sample 1592461 | NCBI WGS metagenome assembly OJCW01 (sample SAMN05416884, study PRJEB24817) | seawater metagenome | isolation source: Sea water | place: Canada:Atlantic | collected 2013-11 | reverse complement strand
TGATCCGGCGACCACCGAGATCTACACAGCGTAGATCGTCGGCAGCGTCAGATGTGTATAAGAGACAGAACCATTCCTTTTCTTGCATCGAAGTCTGAAAAAGATGATGAACCACACGAACCCTTTATTGATATTAATGATTTAATGGATGGTCCGCTTGAAATTAAAGTACAAGAGCATGTCAGCGATGCTGAAATATCTGCAGCCTTTGCTGATGTCGATAAAGTTGAAGTAGCAGATGATAATGCTATCGCCAACCAAGCCTCTTCAGGAGAGCTTGTTAATAGTAGTGATACTGCTCAAGTAAACTTAGTGCCGGCAGCAGATGAACAGTTCGCAGGTATGCCATCTATTGACCTACTCGATCGCCCTGACAAAGCAAAAAATCCGATCAATCGTGCAGAGCTAGATCAAGTTAGTCGCTTAGTAGAAGCTAGACTCTTAGATTTCAAAGTACAGGCGCAAGTTGTCGCTGTTTATCCAGGTCCTGTCATTACTCGGTTTGAATTAGATTTAGCGCCTGGTATGAAAGTCAGTAAAATTAGTGCCTTGTCTAAGGATTTAGCACGTGCATTGTCTGCAATAAGCGTTCGCGTTGTCGAAGTTATACCTGGAAAATCGGTTATCGGTTTGGAATTACCGAATAAATACCGTGAAATAGTTCATTTAAGTGAGGTTATTTCATGTGCTGCTTTTGAAGAATCTAGTTCACCATTAGCTATGGTGCTAGGTAAAGATATCGCGGGTGAGCCTGTTGTCGTTGACCTTGCAAAAATGCCACACTTATTGGTAGCTGGTACCACAGGGTCTGGTAAATCAGTCGGTGTTAATACCATGATTGTCAGCTTGTTGTATAAATCAACACCTGAAGATGTACGCTTAATCATGATTGATCCTAAAATGCTTGAATTAAGTGTTTATGAAGGAATACCGCATTTGTTAGCTGAAGTAGTTACCGATATGAAAGATGCCGCTAATGCGCTGCGTTGGTGTGTTGGTGAAATGGAACGCCGTTATAAATTAATGTCGGCGCTTGGCGTACGTAATTTAAAAGGCTATAACAAAAAAGTATTGGCTGCCATTGCTGAAGGCGAGCCACTTATTGACCCTATTTGGCAACCAAGTGACGGCTTAGATCAAACCCCCCCTTTGTTGGATAAATTACCCAGTATTGTTGTTGTTGTTGATGAGTTCGCAGACATGATGATGATTGTTGGTAAGAAAGTAGAAGAATTAATTGCCCGTATTGCCCAAAAGGCGCGAGCAGCTGGTATCCATTTGATTTTAGCAACACAGCGTCCATCAGTTGATGTAATAACGGGTTTGATTAAAGCGAATATACCAACTCGAATGGCATTCCAAGTATCTTCTGGTTTGAACTCTCGTACCATCTTAGATCAGCAAGGCGCTGAGCAACTATTAGGTATGGGGGATATGCTTTACTTACCACCAGGAACAGGCGTACCAACCCGAGTTCATGGCGCTTTTATCGATGACCATGAAGTACATGCAGTGGTTAAAGACTGGAAGTTACGTGGTGAGCCAAATTATATCGAAGAAATTTTAGCTGGTGGTAGTGATCCTGATACGTTACTGCCAGGTGAGCAGAGTGAAGGTAATGAAGCTGAAGAGTTAGATGTCCTTTATGATGATGCAGTAAACTTTGTTACGGAAAAACGTCGAGTATCCATTTCAAGTGTACAAAGACAATTTAGAATCGGCTACAACCGATCTGCAAGAATTGTTGAACAAATGGAAATTCAAGGGGTCGTTTCAACGGCTGGTCACAATGGCTCACGCGAAGTGTTAGCGCCGCCACCGATTAAAGATTAATTAAAATGAATATAGTATTTCTCCTTAAGTCAGCTTTCGTTATAGCGTTTAGTTTGGTTACTGTTTCAGTAACACCTGTGATGGCCGAGTCACAAGTTATCGCGCCATCAAACTTTGAAACAAGTAAACAGCTATTAAGGGATAAACTAGCACGTTTAAACTTTTTTACCGCTGATTTCACTCAAGAGGTTGTTAGTGAGTCAGGCGAGTTACTTGAACAAAGTTCAGGGAATCTAGCTATTAGTAAGCCAAACCTAGCGAACTGGCATACACAAAAGCCTGATGAGCTTGCGATTATTTCCGATGGTAATGATGTATGGTTTTATAACCCGTGGATTGAACAAGTCAGTGTCTATTCGTTATCATCAGCCATAGCTAAAACGCCGATATTGCTTCTGACAAGTAAAGATGAATTACTGTGGCAGCAGTATGATGTCACTCAAATAAATAACCGTTTTGTGATCAGTGCAAAAGATCCCAACAGTCAAATTAAAAGCTTAACGCTAGTGTTCGCTGTTGATGAACATAATATTCAAACAAGTCACCTTAGCCAGTTTTCATTTCTTGATGCAACAGGGCAGGTAAGCCATATAAAATTATCAAACTTCAATATTTATAAGGTGCTTTCTGAAAGTTTATTTAAGTTTATGGTTCCTGAAGGGGTGCAAGTTGATGATCAACGTGCGAACTAGGAGCTATAGTGGATAGCCAACAGCAACAAGCGAGTTTGTTTAATGCTGAGCAGGAATGTTCAACGGACTCAAATCATCATTTACCTATAATAAATACTAATGTTGCTGCACCGCTAGCTGCAAAGTTGCGTCCAAAAGTATTGGCTGATTATGTTGGACAACAACATATCCTAGGCGATGACTCTCCCCTTAAATTGGCAATAGAACAAGGTCACTGTCATTCCTTAATTTTCTGGGGACCGCCAGGAACTGGCAAAACAACACTCGCTGAAATTATCGCAACACATGCTAAAGCTCAGGTAGTGCGGCTTTCTGCGGTTACATCAGGCATCAAAGATATTCGACAAGCTATTGAAGAAGCAAAAATAAGAAAGCAGGGAAGTAATCAAAATCGTACTGTGCTGTTTGTTGATGAAGTTCATCGCTTTAACAAATCTCAGCAGGATGCATTCTTACCTTTTATTGAAGATGGTACGATTATCTTTATCGGTGCAACAACAGAAAACCCGGCTTTTGAATTAAATCAAGCCATCCTTTCACGTGCGCGTGTTTATACCCTACAAAAGTTAAGTCATGAAGAATTAGCACAAGTGCTCACTAGAGCATTATCGTTAATTAAACATGAACAAAAAACTACTGTGGTTTTAAATAGTGATGCGACACAAAGCCTATTAAATAGGGCTGATGGTGATGCCAGACGGTTGCTTAATTTGTTAGAAAATTGCCTTGATAGCCAGCAAAGCTTAGTTGTTGAAAATGATAAAAGTAAATGTATAACAGTTGATTTGATTGCAAAAGTTGCCGGTAGTAAAATTGCGCTTTATGATAAAGGTGGTGACGCTTTTTACGATTTGATCAGTGCTTTTCATAAATCAGTACGGGGATCAGATCCTAACGCGGCTTTATACTGGTACGCTAGAATTCTTAATGGTGGCGGCGATGCCTTATATGTTGCAAGGCGTTTGTTGGCTATAGCGAGTGAAGATATTGGCAATGCCGACCCACGTGCTATGCAGTTGGCGATTAATGCATGGGATACTTTTCACCGTGTGGGTCCAAGCGAGGGAGAGCGTGCTATTGCACAAGCTGCCGTTTATATGGCTTTAGCGCCTAAAAGTAATGCAGTATACGTTGCTTTTAAGCAAGCTAAACAGCTAGCTGAACAAACCTCGACCCTTGACGTACCTCCACATTTAAAAAATTCGACTAGTGAGTTAACAAAAAACTTGGGGCATGGAGTAGATTACCGTTATGCTCATGATGAAATAAATGCCTTTGCTGCAGGGGAAAATTACTTTCCTGAAGCACTTGCTCGTTCCCATGATGCACTTTGTGACTTATACCAACCAAGCGAACGCGGTTTGGAGAAACAATTAAAAGATAAGTTAGAATACTTACACCAATTAAACCAAAACAGTAATGAGCAACGCTATGAGTAGTACCATTAGTAACTTTACCCTTTATGCTTTTGTTGCACTAGGCGGTGCATGTGGCGCCAGTTTACGTTTTTATATTTCTCAATTAGTGTTAAATTGGCTCGGAAAAGGGTTTCCTTTTGCTACGTTGATGGTTAATATCATCGGCTCTTTTGTTATGGGTTTGTTATACCAACTAATAGAACATGAAATTTTAGATATCAATGTCCATAGAACATTAATTGGCATTGGCTTTTTAGGTGCATTCACCACATTTTCTACCTTTTCATTAGATTCCTTGTTATTAATACAGCAAGGTGATTTAACTAAAGCGGCTATTAATATTTTATTAAATGTTTCGCTTTGTATAGCGGCTGCAGCTTTGGGATTATATTTAGTTTCTGCTATAGCCAAATAATATAGCAGCTTGGCTTAAGGCCAGGCTGTAAAAAGATAAAATTAGTTGATTTATAAATTTCAACTGAACTTCAATTAGATAGATACGTGAATAATTATGCTTGATGCAAAACAACTTAGATCAGACTTAGATAATATTGCCACACAATTAGCAAAACGTGGTTTTACACTTGATACAGCGTCACTTACCGCGTTAGAAGAACAACGTAAAGCGATTCAGGTAAAGACTCAAGAATTACAAAATGAGCGAAATACGCGATCGAAATCAATCGGTCAAGCAAAAGCGCGTGGTGAAGACATTGCGCCTTTACTGGCAACGGTTAGTCAACTAGGTGATGAGCTTGATGCGGCGAAAGCGCAACAAGATGAAGTGTTAGCAAAAATCAATGATATTGCTAGTGCAATGCCAAATTTACTTGATGAATCCGTACCAACGGGTGCAGATGAAGACGATAATGTTGAACTAAAACGCTGGGGTACACCTAGAGAGTTTGATTTTGACGTAAAAGATCATGTCGACTTAGGTTTCGGTGTTGATAAAGGTTTAGATTTTGAGCGTGGCGCTAAACTAGCTGGCACTCGTTTTGCGGTAATGCGCGGTAATATTGCTAAGTTACACCGTGCTTTAGCTCAGTTTATGTTAGATATGCATACTGAAGAGCATGGCTATCAAGAAATGTATGTTCCTTATTTAGTGAATGAAGCGTCTTTATATGGCACAGGACAACTACCTAAGTTTGGTGAAGACTTATTTCATACTGACTTGTCAGGTAAAAACTTTTCATTAATACCTACTTCTGAAGTACCTTTAACTAATATTTACCGTGACGAAATCGTAGATGAAGCAGAATTACCTATTAAAATGACAGCACATACCCCTTGTTTTCGAAGTGAAGCGGGCTCAGGTGGACGTGATATCAGAGGGTTAATTCGTCAACATCAGTTCGATAAAGTAGAAATGGTACAATTAGTAAAACCTGAAAACTCTTTTGCTGCACTTGATGAGTTAACAGGTCATGCGGAAGCTATTCTAGAAAAGTTAGAATTACCTTACCGTACTATGGTGCTTTGTAGTGGTGATGTTGGTTTTAGTGCCACCAAAACATTTGATTTAGAAGTGTGGTTACCAGCGCAAAATACTTATCGTGAAATTTCATCCTGTTCAAACATGGGCGCATTCCAAGCACGCCGTATGCAAGCACGTTTTAGAAACAGCGAGACTAACAAGCCTGAATTATTGCATACACTTAATGGCTCGGGTTTAGCTGTAGGGCGCACTTTAGTTGCGGTATTAGAAAACTATCAACAAAGTGACGGCAGCATTAACATTCCTACAGTACTGCAGCCTTACATGAAAGGTCTAACAAAAATAGGCTAAGCAACTTTAGTTACGCGTTACTAAATTAGGGCTATTTGTTATTTACAAGTAGCCCTTTTTATTGGGTAATAATATTTTACTTTTTCTTTGTAATTAATTAGCAGTGATACGGTCTAATAAAGTAGTAATACTCTACACTTAAGGAAGTTTCATTGTTTGCAACATTACGTAGTCTTAGTCTTCAAGTCCTCTTGTTTTTTCTTGTTTTTCAAGCAATATCATTTTTGCGTGAAACGAGCATGCTATCCACAGACGTTGACTTATCAGCTGCAAAAGTTCACTCGTTTGATAATGTACCTACTTTGATGGGCGAAACCGTATCATTAAACTCACAAGGTAAAACGACCGTACTGTATTTTTTTGCTCCTTGGTGTCAAATATGTCACATGAGCATTGGCAACTTACAAGCCTTGTATGAAAAAAATGAACACCTCGATGTTGTTGCTGTTGCGTTGGACTATACCAGTATTGATGAAGTGATGGATTTTACCAAACAACACCAATTAACGTTTCCCATCGCCTTAGGTAATGAAGAAATTAAACACACTTATTCAATATCTGCCTTTCCAAGCTATTACGTCATTAATGAAAATAACACTGTCGTAGACAAGTCTATGGGGTACACCTCTGAACTTGGCCTTTATTTACGGTCTTTGTAATTACTCGCCCAGAGTTTATCCACTTGCGCGCTTAAAGTGTTTTGTTCATCTTTGTATTGATTTTTTGATCGGCAAAAAATACCTAACTTGTTACTTCTTGGCCTTAAATTTTAATTAGATTGAAGTGATGACATAGTAAAGTTTGATCAGTCAAGCACTGTAAAAGGGTTTTTATTATCTCCTTGATGATTTACGATAACTACGTTTTATACTTTCAGCTCATGCTATTACAAAAAAGAGGACATTTACGTGCAAGAACTAATCAATACGATTAATGGGTATATATGGAGTAGTGCACTGATCTATTTATGTTTAGGAGCAGGTTTATTTTTCACTGTACTAACGCGCTTTGCACAAGTTCGTCATTTTAGAGAAATGTTTCGTTTATTGCTATCAGGGAAAAGCTCAGATAAAGGGATTTCATCCTTCCAAGCATTAGCTGTTTCATTATCGGGTCGTGTTGGTACGGGTAATATCGCAGGTGTTGCTGCGGCTATTGGCTTTGGTGGTCCAGGAGCTGTTTTTTGGATGTGGATTGTCGCCTTCTTTGGCGCAGCAACGGCTTATATAGAGTCGACTAATGCACAAATATATAAAGAGGAAGAAGACGGTGTTTATCGTGGTGGCCCAGCTTATTATATTGAAAAGGCAATGGGACAAAAATGGTATGCATGGCTTTTCGCTATTTCAACGATAGTCGCTTGTGGAGTGTTATTGCCCGTAGTGCAATCTAACGGAATTGGTGACTCTTTAGTCAATGTTTTTGGTAATGGCGGAACCGTGCCTTCGTTTTTAGGGGACTTACCATTAACTAAAGTCTATGCAGCAACCTTTATTGTGTTGGTTTTAGGTTTTATTATTTTTGGGGGCGTTAAGCGTATCGCCCATTTTACTCAAATTGTTGTTCCTTTTATGGCATTGGCTTATATCATTATTGCTTGCGTTATTATTGCGTTACACATTGATATGTTACCTGACATTTTTATGTCAATAATAACAGACGCTTTTTCACCGATGGCAGGCTTTGGTGCAGCGATAGGCTGGGGCGTTAAACGAGGTGTATATTCAAATGAAGCGGGTCAAGGTACAGGGCCTCATGCAGCTGCAGCTGCCGAAGTAGACCACCCATCACAACAAGGATTAGTTCAAGCATTTTCTGTTTACATTGACACTTTGTTTATTTGTTCGGCAACAGCATTCATGATTTTAATTACTAAGTCTTATAATGTTATGCCTGATGGCGGCAGCGCGCTTATTGTTCAAAACCTAGCTGCTGATGTCGTTATTAATGGACCGGCATTTACCCAAATTGCTGTAGATAGCGTATTGAGTGGCTTTGGTAAACCTTTTATCGCGATTGCATTATTCTTCTTTGCTTTTACTACGGTACTTGCTTATTATTTTATTGCCGAAAACAATGTTTCTTATATCAACCGAACCATTAAGATACCTGCATTAAGGTTTGTGTTAAAAGTCATTATTATGTCGGCCGTATTTTACGGAACCGTAGCACAGCCAAGCTCAGCCTGGGGACTAGGTGATATAGGTGTAGGACTAATGGCATGGCTAAATATTATAGGTATTATTATTATTTTCTTTATGGCTAAGCCAGCGATAAAAGCATTAAATGACTACGAGGCACAACAAAAATTGGGCGTGAAAGAATACACCTTTAATCCTAAAAAATTGGGTATCAAAAATGCAACCTACTGGGAAGAACGATGGGAAAAAGCACAACAGAGCCGAATAAAGTAGCAGAAAGTTAGCGACTCTTTAATATTACACTCATATTAATTTAAAAAACGCCTATCAAGGCGTTTTTTATTGTCCAAATTTAGGTAGAATAGTCATCATATTATCAGGGTGAATAAAGATACGTTAATGGCGGTAGTTAATTGTCCCGGTTGTAACCAAAAAATATCAAATAAAACAAAAGAGTGCATCCATTGTGGTGTAGCTATACAAGAATTAAATAGCGACAAAATAGCTAATTTAAATCACGTTAATCGTATTAATCAAGCCCAACGTCTAATGACGTACTCGTTTGTTGCTATGCTGTTATTCTGTGGCGGTTTTTTATTTATGTTCTGGGGCAATGTTAAACCAGAAACATGGCAACATAATTTGGCTATGTTAACTGCGGCTGTTGGTTTTATTATGTATATTATTGTCCGTATTCAATTACTTTTATTTAAACGAAAAAAATAGGTTTTTCATGAATTTAGATAGCACTATAGAAAATATGCCTGAAGCATTATATTTAAGACTAAAATGCGCAGCTGAAACCGGAAAATGGCCCGAAGGTGTTGCTGTTGATCAAGCTCAGCGCGATACAGCATTGCAATTGATTATGGCCTATCAAGCAAAACACTTAGACAGTGATCAGATGTTAACCATAGGAAGTGATGGCAATATGGTGCATAAAAATAAGCGTCAGCTTAAAGAACAGTTTACTAGTGCAGCGAAAGATAAGCCGATTGTACCTTGTACTAAACCTGATGAAGAAGCACCAAAAAGCGATATTGCTCATTTTACTAACTTGTAATTTGTTTCAGTAATTAATTAGTTCAAACTTAACAACAAATAATAACGGCTCTCATGATATTAAACCTGTTTAAAAGTAAAAAGAAATGGCAACATAAAGATAGTAATGTACGTATTGCTGCGATAAATGAAGAACTAGATTGCAATAACAATGAAAACAAAACTACTTTGTTATCACTACTGAATACGGATAGAAGTGAATTAGTGCGTCGTGCTGTTTTATTAAAATTTAATAGTTTTGATGATTATTATAATGCAAGTATCCTCAATGATAATAAAGCTATACAAGAATTTTCTTATAGCCAAATACAAGATATTTTATTAGACACACATGACATTAAATTAACTGTCAGTCAAAAAGAAAGCTTTTTAGCCCTCTTATTAGCAGAAGCGTCTATCAACTTTTCTTTACTGAGTTATTGGCTCGAACACGAAGTGGAGCCTAAAATAATAATTGCTTTATTTCAGGTGTTGGCTCAAAAGAAAAACATATCTTCTTTCCTGTTACAAACGTTTATTAAGAAAAGCAACAGTGAAACACAAATTCAGTTATTGTCGCTCGACTTTACAGAACTTAATGAAACATCAGTTTTAACAAAACTCCTTAAAAAAGCGGCAAATGATGACGTTGTTCAAGTCATTAATAATAAGTTAGCACTGTTAATTGAAGCACAAGAAAAGCCTAAACGTATACATAAACAATGTCAGCTAGTTCTCTCAAAGCTATTGGCATTAAAAGATGTCTCTGATTTCGGCCAATATTTAATGAAAAAGTCCACTTTAGAGCAAGAATGGCAACAATGTGTACCAGAATTACCGTGTTTGTTGGGCGAAGAGCAACAGGTATTTATTACTAAGTACGACAAAATAACTTCTCAAATTACGCAACTATTTGCTCCTAAAGAAGAAGCATACCAACAAGATAAAATTGCTGCTCAATTAGCCAAAGATAAAGAAGCAGTTAAAACAATTGTCAGCACCGAAATAGCAACGTTAAACCAAGTTATTACCACTGCTGTTTTTGAAGATGAGACCTTCGATCAAACAAATTTTTTAAATAATTTAACGCAATTGCACCAACAGCTAGTAGAAAGTGTACTCAATGAACAAGAACAAGCTAGTTATGCTAAACAAGTTGTTCAACTAGAGAAAAGGCTAACACAACTTCCAGAAATAGCTGAGTCGGTTAGTCAAGCGACTTACTTAATCTCTAAAATATCCCAACTGACTTTGCCTAATACCCTTGCTGAATTCAATGAACGTCAACAAGTTTACCGTGATTGGTTAACACAATGGCAAGCGGTAGAAAAACAAGCCTGTGGTGTTTTACCTCAATCAATTAAAGACGCACATAAAGAAGTGACGCAACTTTGGCAAAATGGCCTTAAACCGTTACAACTTGAACAAAAACAGTTATTTTCACACACCAAGAAAAAACTAATAGATTTAAAACGTTTACTACTTAATGGAAAATACAAAGTTTGTTTTGGTTTATTTAAAGGGGTTAACCAATCAATACACTTATTATCGGTTAACCAACAACATCAACTTCAACGTGATTTTGACAATGTAAGTAAACAAATTGAAGAGATAAGTGATTGGGAGCATTACATAGCAACCCCACGTAAACAGCAATTGTTAAGTGATATAACTCAATTAGTTACATCGCCGATGGATAACCCAAACGAGCAAGCAGATAAAGTAAAACAATACCGAAAAATCTGGAACTCATTAGGTCATGCCGATGAAGAGTTAGATCATGATTTAAATGCACAGTTTAATCTGGTATGTGAAGAAGCATTTGCACCGTGTCGTTTATTTTATGCAGAACAAGAAAAATTACGTGAGCAACATTTAGTTACTCGTAATGATATAATTTCACAAGCAAAAGCACTTGCTGATTCAATTATCCAAGAAGGTGAAGCCGATACTGTCATTGATTTCAAATTACTTGATGGCCAGCTAAACAAATTACAACAACGTTGGCAACAAGCAGGTGAAGTTGACAGACAGCGTTACCAAAAACTTTATCGCCAATTTAAAAGCATTTTACAACCGATCAAAAAATCAATTAAAAGCTTTCATGATGCTAACGGTTGTAAAAAGCAAACATTGATCAATACTGCTGAACAACAATTAGAAATTGATGATATTTATCAAGCTATTGATACCGTCAAAGAATTACAGCAACAATGGCGTAATATTGGCTTTGCAGGCACAAATCAAGAATCAAAATTATGGCAAAAATTTAGAGCAATAAACGATCAAGTTTTTGCAAAGCGCGATCTACTAAAAACTACCCAGAAATCAGAAGTAGAATTATTGGCAACGCAATTTAATCAAACACTGAATACGATTAAGGCAGATTTTTCTGATGAGCAGCTAGAAAGCAGTAAAGATCAAGCTGAAAAGCTATTAACTGAAGTAAAAAACAATAAACCTATTATAAAATCGGTCGTTGTAGAGGTAGAACGTTTCATAAAAGAGATTACTAACAAACTAGCAGTGATAGAGAGCAAAGCAGAGCAAGAGAGTTGGCGTAGTCTGTTTGTTTTATTAATTAAAATGGCAAAAGATGAAAATGAAATAGATCTTGAACAGTTGGTTGACGAGTGTTCTGATGACTATCACAATGTGAACCTTTTTTGGCAAAAACGCTTACAAGAACACTTATCACTTAAAACCAATGTTAAAATGAAAGAACGTGAAGTTAAAACGCTAGAAATTGAAATTTTAGCGCAAGTTGATTCTCCCAAAGAGTGTGCAGGGCAACGTTTAGCAGTACAAATCAGTTTGATGCAAGAACAAATGCTTTCAGGAGGAGAGGTAGACTTATCTAGCTGTTTAGTTGATTGGTTACGTTTGGGGAAATTAACAGTGTCTGATATCGGGCTACTTGACCGGTTGAATAAAATATACGGTTAATTTTTTTATTTAGTTTAGAGAGAGATGTAAGTATCTCTCTCTAAACTATTTATATTATGCTGGTTCAGCAACCCGTAAACCGATTGTGATAGGGGTAGCATTTACTAAGTTATCTGATACTGGGCAGCGTGCTTTAACTTGTTTTAACCAGTTATCTACCGTACTTTGATCTGCAGTTGTATCAATTGAAAATTCAATTTCTATCCCTTTATAGCCTGCTCGATCAGCTGTTTCTGCGCCAAACAAAAGAGCAGGGTTTATATCGCCATTTGCTTTTATTTCTAAACTGTTGATAACCAATCCCATTTCTTTCGCAACAATATGCCCTGTGATATTTAGGCAACCGACAATAGCGCTTAGCACATATTCAACAGGGTTAGCTCCTTCATCTTTACCTCCTAATATTGGGGGTTCATCAATTATCATTGTAAAATCACGTGCTGTTACAGTCATTTTGGTTGCTGATTGTGAATAACCGACCACATTAAAGTTAATATCGGGCAAAACCTTCTCCTAGTTGTATTTTTGTATAAATAGTAAACGGAAACTATTCGTATTTGATTTGCGTAGATTATCATTAAATTCGTGGAGCGAATATTTATTTTTTACATAACTATTTAACAGTAAAGTAAGCTATATTCTTGAATGGTAATGTTTAGTTAAGTTAG
>OJCW01000509.1_pt1 | contig 12561 bp, 10 predicted proteins | sample 1592461 | NCBI WGS metagenome assembly OJCW01 (sample SAMN05416884, study PRJEB24817) | seawater metagenome | isolation source: Sea water | place: Canada:Atlantic | collected 2013-11 | reverse complement strand
TCTACGTCTCGTGGGCTCGGAGATGTGTATAAGAGACAGGTACTGTTTGATAAAGGTGACTTGCTGTTAGAAGCAGGCGCTAAATTGGCCATTATTGGTGAAAATGGCGTGGGTAAAACTACTTTTCTACGTTGTTTAATGAACGAGTTAGAACACAACGAAGGTGTAGTGAAGTGGTCTGAAAATGCATCAATTGGGTATTGCCCACAAGATAGCGGTCACTTTTTTGATAATGATCTAACGTTAATGGACTGGATGTCTCAATGGCGTAGACCTTGTCATAATGATTTAAGTGTTCGTGGTATGTTAGGGCGTTTATTGTTTACTGATGACGACGCTAATAAAAAAGCACGTAACTGTTCGGGTGGTGAGAAAAACCGTTTGTTATTTGGCAAGTTAATGATGGCTGATATTAATGTTCTCATTATGGATGAACCAACTAACCATATGGATATTGAAGCAATTGACGCATTAAATAATGCCTTAAAAGATTTTGAAGGGACCTTACTTTTTGTTAGTCATGACCGTGAATTTGTTTCTAGTTTAGCCACACGTATCATTGATATTAAAGATAAAAAATTAGTAAACTTCCAAGGTTCATTAGATGAATACTTAGCAAGTCAAATTGCTAGCCAAAAGGTTGCTTAACTTGTTATACCCAACTTAAACAGAGAGGCTTACTATTTTTCTTATTCACCACTATTTTAGTATTACGTTGTTATGAAGATACCAAAACGAATTCAACCACTTGTAGATGATGGCTTAGTTGATGAAGTCATCAGTCAACTTATGAGTGGCAAAGAAGCGACTGTTTATATGGTTCGCTGCGGTGATGAAATTCGCTGCGCTAAAGTTTATAAAGAAGCCAATAAACGTAGCTTTAAAAAAGCAGCGCAATACCAAGAAGGAAGGAAAAGTCGTAACAGTCGACGTGCCCGAGCAATGGAAAAAGGCTCTAAGTATGGTCGAAATCAACAAGAAACCGCATGGCAAAACGCTGAGGTTGATGCACTTTATACCGTCGCTGAAGCAGGTGTTCGAGTGCCTCACCCCTTTGGCTGTTTTGAAGGTGTCTTACTCATGGAGTTAATCACCGATGATGAGGGTGATGTTGCGCCGCGATTAAATGACGTGGTAATGTCACAAGAGCAAGCCATTGAAGATCACCAGTTAGTTATGGAATATATTGTACGTATGTTATGTGCGGGTATAGTTCATGGTGATTTATCTGAGTTTAATGTACTTGTTGATGCATATGGGCCTGTTATCATTGATTTACCTCAAGCTGTAGATGCTTCTGCAAATAATAATGCGAAAGCAATGCTAACTCGTGACGTTGATAATATAACTAATTACTACGGTCAATTTGCTCCTGAATTACTATCAAGTAAGTATGCGCATGAAATGTGGGCATTGTATGAAAGTGGCGAGTTAACTTCTGAAACTAAATTGACGGGCTTCTTTAAAGAAAATACAATTTCTGCAGATGTCGATAACGTGATAGAAGAAATAAAAGCGGCGTTTATGGAAGAGCAAGATCGTTTACAGCGTATTGCTGAAGCAAATGAAGTTGATGACTGATTCTGACGGCTCATAAATGTTGAGTTAATAAGCATATTATTAAATAAGGTGATTCAGAAATGTATCACCTTTTTTATTACCGGAATTACATTAAAATTACGGTCATTATTGACGGCTTTTTTCTTTACGTTCATAAAATAGGATAAATAATGAAATTAAATTGCGATTTAGGTGAAAGCTTTGGCAGTTGGTCTATGGGTTTAGACGAACAAGTAATGCCTCACATAGACCAAGCGAATATTGCTTGTGGCTTTCATGCAGGAGATCCTCTTGTAATGAAAAAAACGCTTGAATTGGCTAAAGCTAATCAAGTGACTGTAGGCGCTCATCCAGGTTACCCTGATCTTGTTGGGTTTGGACGCCGCTCAATGAATTGCTCAACAGAGGAAATTATTGCACTGGTCACTTATCAAGTTGCGGCTATCGATGGTGTTGCTAAATCGTTAGGACTAGCGCTTGAATATGTTAAGCCTCATGGCGCTTTATACAACGATATGATGGTGAATAAAAATGTACGTGAGGCAATACTCGCCGCATTAGCTAACTACTACAAACCGCTAAAATTAATGTTACAAGCAACCCCGCAAATACAACAACATAGAGAAGAAGCAAACTCTTTCGGCCTTAAGCTGTTAAGTGAAGCATTTGCTGATCGCTGTTATGCTGATGATGGCAAACTATTATCACGTAGTAAGGCAGGTGCAGTGCTCACGAAAGACAAAATGCTTAATCAAGTAAAGCAGCTAAAAGAGCGAGGTAGTGTCACAACCATTAATGGTCATATTTTACAATTAAATGCTGATAGTTTGTGTGTCCATGGTGACAATATTGAAGGTGTAAAAGCTATTGAAGCAATTAGGGAACTGATAGGCTAATGCTTGACAATATTACCGTCCATATTGCTGGTGAGAATGCCTTCATTCTTTATTTTAGTGAACAAGGCGACGGACAAGTTAATGCAGATACTTCATCTAAAGTTCAACAAGCAGAGCAGTTAATACGCCAAGCAATGAAGCTCGACTCATCTATAGGTATTATTGACTTGGTACCATCTTACGCTTCCTTGATGGTTATGTTTAATATGATGACTACAGATCATCACAAAGTCCGTAATAAGCTTCGTTCATTGCTTGAGTCTAGTGAACATCAGTTTACAGACCAAGTGAACAAGCATGAAGCTAACCTAATTGAACTACCTGTTTATTATAGTCAAGAATCAGGGCCTGATTTAAAGATCATTTCTCAGCGCGCTCAATTATCCATAGAACAGATAATTGAGATTCATCAAGCACAAGAATATCGCGTTTATGCTATTGGCTTTGCGCCTGGTTTTGCTTATTTAGGTGAAGTCGATGAGCGAATTGCAGCGCCGAGGTTAACTACTCCACGAATGAAAGTGCCTAAAGGGGCTGTCGCCATTGCAGATAGACAAACAGCTATTTATCCAAGCGTCTCTCCCGGAGGCTGGAATATCATAGGCCTTTGCCCTACTAATATGTTTGATGCTAATGCTTCGCCTACTATGCCAGTCAATGTGGGGGATAGGGTTAAATTTAAAGCTATTTCGAAAGACGATTTTATCGCGTTGGGCGGAATTATAGAAGAAAACTATGAGTAATACTTCCTTAACAACAGGCTTGATAGTTGAAAATCCGGGTATGTTAAGTCTTATTCAAGATGCTGGACGTTTCGGTGCTTTTAATATTGGTCTAACGAATGGCGGACCTGTAGATTTACTTGCATATCAATGGGCAAATCGTTTGTGTGGTAACACATTAAACCTGACAGCAATTGAAATTAGCGTAGGTGGACTGACGTTAACGTCGCAAGTTGATACAACTCTAGCTCTAACTGGCGCGAATATGCCACTTACCATTAACGGAGAAGTAAAAGCGTTGTGGCGTAGTTATCGGGTGAAAGCCGGTGATGTTATAGCCATCGGTTTTGCAGTACAAGGTGTGCGGTGTTACTTAGCTGTCTCAGGTGGTTTTAAAGTAAGACCAAGCTTTGGTAGTACCTCGACCGTTTGTCGTGAAGGGATTGGTGGTCTACATGGTGGAAAGTTATTGGCAGGTGATGTATTGCCTTGCATTGGCAGTATTTCAAAACAGAACTTATTATTACTAGATGATCATACTCCTAAATATGCTGATGAAGTTGTATTACATACGATACCAAGCTACCAACAACAGTATTTTAGTTCATATCAGCAGCGTTTATTCTTTTCTAATGAATACACAGTGAGTAAAAGCTTCGATCGGATGGGGTATAGGTTAGAAGGCCAACCAGTTAAGTGTAATATTGAAGGTATTTTATCAGAAGGGATTTGTCACGGAGCAGTCCAAGTTCCTGCGGATGGTCAACCGATTGTTTTATTAAATGATAGGCAAACTATTGGTGGTTATCCAAAAATTGGTGCTGTTTCTTCTGTTGATACGGCTAAACTTGGACAATTGAACCAAGGCGGTAAAGTACGTTTTGAGCCGATAAGTATGGAACAAGCACATAACTTATTTCATTTAAATTTAAGTCGCTTTAAGCGTACCAAATTGGTTGTGTGTGATTAACACTCTAAAAATTGAGACTTAAGTGAATGTATAAGCAAGCTTTAGAAGTTCAATCGCTTACCGAACAAATAGAAAGTATGCTGGTAGAGTATAATTTACGCGGGATGAAAACCTGACAAGACAAAATTAGCGCAGGCTATTGCTTATGGGCGCCTATGATATTACGCGAAATTTAAGGCACTGTACTTATAGGAACAGGATTTCCTGTTACTGACACGTTTGAAACTGATGGGCCTGTTGGTGCATTAATTTTATATCATGAACTAGAGGTGTTTGACGTAAATTCTGTTTTTGTGTTTTGTACAGCCATGGCAACAACATTTTAGCATGATTATCACACTTCTATGATCAGTGTAGGTAAAAAAAAGGTTTGCTTGATGGAAGAAAAGCGTGCCTTAACATTAAATAAAAGCATCGTGATATTTCGTGAAAATTGGTGTTTTTTAAAAGAATTATCTACATTTAGAGTACGGTGATTTTTTTATGTTTAATGCTTTAACCTAAGGATTTATGATGGAGTCGCTAAAAGTCCAAGATTATATGAACCATTATCCCATTACTTTTACAGCAGGAATGGGAGTCGAAGAAGCCTCATTACGTTTCTTAAAAACTAAACAAATTGGTGGTCCAGTCATTGATGATGACGGTAAGCTAATTGGTTTTTTATCAGAAAGTGATGTTTTATCTAAAATGCTCGAAACTCTTTACCATAATGAGCATGTTGCAGATGTTGTTGATTTAATGCGTAAAGAAGTCTTAACAAAGAAGCCTTACGATACCATTATTGAGTTAGGTCAATTAATGTTAAAAGATAAACCAAAGGTTTACCCCGTAATTGATGATAGCGGTAACCTACTGGGTACTATATGTCGAAATGACGTTTTACATGCGATAGATAAACATTTACGGTTCAATCTAAAAGTAGATACAAAAAAAGCAGCTCAGTAACAGCGCCTGATGTGAGTAACATTATTTGATAGCGCATACTGCAATGTAATTTATAACTTATTCCTGATAAAATAGGGCTTATATTTTGTTTTGTCTTTTTTTGAGTAATAGAGTCTAGTTTGCTTTGTGATATCCCCCCCCTTAATATGCCTAATGTTCAATATTTATTTGATCTTTTAGATCAGGTTAAAAAATCAGATTTACCACGTTTCAAAAAACAATTACTGAATCATAAAAGAGCGATCAGTCAATTAAAGTCGTCAGATGCTACGGCGATGACTAAGCTTGAAAAACAAGCAGAAAATTTAAATAAAACAGCGCGAGCCATTGAAAAATCAATCAGTGATAGACTAAAAAAATTAAGTGCTCTACCTAAAGTAAGTTACCCTGAAGGCTTACCTATAAGTGAAAATGCTGAGTTAATTGCTCAGACTATTTCTGAAAATCAAGTAGTAATCATTGCAGGTGAGACAGGATCAGGTAAAACAACCCAAATTCCTAAAATATGCTTGGAATTAGGTCGCGGGGTTGATGGGCTCATTGGGCATACTCAACCGCGAAGAATAGCCGCTCGAACTGTAGCAAACCGTATTGCTGAAGAGTTAAATACTAAAATGGGCGAGCAAGTAGGTTACAAAGTCCGCTTTAACGATCAGGTGAGTGACCATAGTTATATCAAACTAATGACTGACGGTATCTTGTTAGCAGAAATGCAAAGAGACCGGTTACTACGTCAATATGATACGATTATCATCGATGAGGCACACGAGCGTAGCCTAAATATCGATTTTATATTAGGTTACTTACGTCAAATTCTGCCTAAACGTCCCGACTTAAAAGTTATCGTTACTTCGGCAACGATTGACCCGCAACGTTTTGCAAATCACTTTGCCGATAAAGCAGGGAAGCCAGCACCAGTTATTGAAGTTTCCGGGAGAACTTATCCCGTTGAAATGCGTTATCGTCCATTAAATGAAAACGTTAAGCAATCTTCTGATGAAGAAAGAAGTGGATTATCTTCTGATGGCGCATATGAAAGTAAAGATATTATAAGCGGAATTCTGGATGCGGTTGATGAACTGTCGGATATTACTCAAGGTAGCCAAGGTGACATCTTAATTTTCCTTAATGGTGAACGAGAAATTCGTGATACTGCGCTTGCTTTAACTAAAGCTAATCTACGCAATACACAAGTTCTTCCACTATATGCCCGGTTAACCATTAGTGAACAAAATCGGATCTTCAAACCGCATACAGGCCGTAACATAGTACTTGCAACGAACGTTGCTGAAACATCGTTAACGGTTCCGGGTATTAAATATGTTATTGATCCTGGAACTGCACGTATTTCTCGTTACAGTTATCGTACTAAGGTTCAACGTTTACCGATAGAAGTCATTTCACAAGCGAGTGCAAACCAAAGAGCAGGGCGCTGTGGTCGTGTTTCATCGGGGATTTGTATAAGGCTCTATAGTGAAGATGATTTTCTGAGTAGAGCTGAATTTACTGATCCTGAAATTCTAAGGACTAATTTAGCTACAGTTATATTACAAATGCTGGCATTAGATTTAGGTGAGATAGCTGAATTTCCGTTTGTTGAATCACCCGATAATAGAAATATTAATGATGGTGTTAAATTACTAGAAGAACTAGCAGCGATAGATAACACCGTTAGCCGTAATAAAAGCCATCAAAACACAGGTACTCAATTAACAAAATCGGGTCGGTTATTATCTAAGTTTGCTATCGATCCTCGCTTAGCCAAAATGGTGTTAACTGCGATTGATTTAGGTTGTGTTGAACAAGTCTTAATTATTGTTAGTGCGCTGAGCATTCAAGACCCACGCGAAAGACCTCATGAAAAACAACAAGCGGCAGATGAAAAACATAACAGATTTAAGGATAAACAATCAGATTTTATTAGCCTTCTTAATCTATGGCAGTATGTTAGCAGTCATCAAAAAAGCTTGTCGCAAAACCATTTTAGAAAATTATGCCAGCGAGAATTTTTATCCTACATCCGTATACGTGAATGGCAAGATATTTTTAGCCAACTGAAGCTAACTTTAAAAGAACAAAAAATACAGCTAACTTCAGTTGACTATCAGTTTCAACTAGAAGATATAGCTAACAATAGCCAGAAAAAGCAAGATTCAAATATTTCTGCTAGTTTAATTTCGGTACACCAAGCATTACTCGCAGGTTTATTAAGCCATTTAGGACAACAGGATGAAAATAGAGAATTCAAAGGTGCCCGCGGTAGCAAGTTCTTTATTTTTCCAGGCTCAGCGTTAGCGAAAAAGCCGCCTAAGTGGTTAATGTCAGCGGAGCTTGTTGAAACCAGTCGTTTATTTGCCCGAATGAATGCCCGTATTGACCCTCTTTGGATAGAGCCACTAGCTGAGCATTTATTAAAACGAAGCTATAGCGAACCTCACTGGGAGAAAAAGCAAGGGGCTGTTATGGCCTTTGAACAGGTTAGTCTTTATGGCCTAAGCATTGTCAGCAAACGAAAAATCAACTTTAATAAAATTGAGCCTCACACTTGTAGAGAGCTTTTTATTAGAGAAGGGCTGGTTAATGGTGACTGTTTTATAAAAGAGAAGTTTTTATCTCACAATCAAAGCCTAGTAGCTAGCATTGAAGCATTAGAGCAGAAAGCGCGGCGTAAAGATTTTCTTATTGATGAGCAACAGTTAGTCGACTTTTATTCAGAAAAGTTACCAGAGACAGCTATTTGTCAGCGGAGCTTTTTAGCATGGTGGAAAAAATCAAAGCAACAAAATACTAGTCTACTTAACTTTACGAAAGCTTTTTTGCTCAACGAATCAAGCAATGAGCTATCAGCTAAAGAATATCCTGATACATGGCAACAAAATAATTTAACCTTACCATTAGCATACCATTTCAGCCCAGGTGATGTAGATGATGGTATCAGTGTGATTATACCTATTACCTTATTGAATCAATGTCAAAATGATGGCTTTGATTGGTTAATTCCAGCATTGCGTTATGATTTAGTGGTGGCTTTAATTAAAGCGTTACCAAAAGCATTACGTCGCAACTTTGTGCCAGCGCCTAATTATGCAGAAGCTTGTTTAGCAAATATTAATGAACTGCAAGGCAGTTTGGTTGATGCTTTAGCCAAACAATTATTGAGAATGACTGGAACTAGGCTCCCAGAAGATGCTTGGGATCAAGTCGATTTACCATTACATTTAACGATGAATTTTCAAATTGTTAATGAAAAAGGGAAACTTTTAAAGCAAGGACGAGATCTCAATTTACTAAAATCAGAACTCCAAGGTAAAGTTAAATCATCAATTAAAAAAGTAGCAGAAAAGGGCATAGAAAAAAGCCAATTAACTCAATGGAACTTTGGTAGTTTAGCGCAGAGTTATGAAAAAAAGGTGGCTAATATAACGATTAAAGCATTCCCTGCTTTAGTGGATCATAATAATAGTGTGGCTATTGAACTGTTTGAACAACAAGAACACGCTGAACAAGCTATGTTAACCGGCATAAGTCGATTAATTTTGTTAAATATTCCTTCGCCGTTAAAATATTTACAAGAAAAATTACCGAATAAAGCTAAGTTAGGTTTATATTTTAACCCTTTTGGTTCTATCGCCGATTTATTGCAAGATTGCATTCGGGCTGCTTGTATTCACTTAGTGAGACAATACCTACAAAGTAATAAATTAGCGCACTTACCACGAACAGAAGATGATTTCGTTAAAGTGTGTGACTATGTCAGAGCAAATATTTCTGATTGCGTATTAAGTGCAGCAATTAAACTGGAGCAGGCGTTAAGCTTACGACATGATGTTGCTAAAAAATTAAAGGGTAATGTTTCGTTAAACGTTATTCAATCTCATGGTGATATAAAAGAACAAAATGAAAGCCTAGTCTTTAAAGGGTTTGTTAGCACTTCAGGTATTGAAAAGCTAGATGATATTATACGTTATCTAAAGGGCATGTTACGTCGCTTAGAAAAATTACCTATTGATCCAAATCAAGATAGATTAAAGCTGATAGAAGTAAAAAAAGCTGTAGATAAATATAATAGTGTCTTGTCAACTCAGCGAAAAGACAAACCTATAGCGCAAGATATTTTAGCTACTAAATGGTTGATAGAGGAGTTACGAATTTCCTTGTTTGCACAAAATTTAGGTACGAATCAGCCAGTTTCAGTGAAGCGGATTATTAACCACCTAAAAAGCTATTCATAGACATTTGACACATAGGCTTAAGCTACGTATAAATAACTTATCAGTTGGCTAGCATTAGTTGTGATAAAGCAAAGCACACTGACAGTATATTATTAGTTATATTACACTGGAGTACGGATGAAAAATTTTGAAGATAAGCGTGACTTTTATCGCATGATGCTTAACAGCGAAGTAATAGTTACCATTATTGATGACGAAACCAATAGTCAAATAACTGCAACTTGCCGTGATTTAAGCGCGACAGGAATGGCAATAGAAATGGAACATCCACTAGCTATGTCTACTCATGTAAAAATTAAACTTGATTCAGCATCTGAGCTAGTACAAGCACTTGATATGCGTGGAAGAGTCGTTCGAATAGAAGAAGAGTGCGAAGGCTGTTATTTAGTTGGTATTAGTATAGAAGAGTTAGATTAACATTAAGTACAACTATGGGTTCAAGAACGTTAAATGCTCAAAGCTCCTGAACCCAAAGTAGTTTTACTAACTCAAATGACTTTTAGAAATAATTAATACTTTTAGTGTATTTGATGCTCCTACGGTTTCCATCAAATCACCGTGAGTTACAATAATTTTATCACCAACTTTTAAGTCAGCTTTTTGACATACGGCTTTTAGAATATCGTTATCTAAGCTTATATCTTCACTTTTTGTTGAATCAAATGAAACAGGGTAAACACCACGATAAATAGCTGTTTTACTTAGTGTTTTACTATGACGAGATAAAGAGTAAATAGGTAGTCCCGAAGTAACGCGTGACATTAATTTACTGGTTTTTCCTGACTCAGTTAGTGCTATTATTGCCTTAACACCTTCTAAATGATTGGCTGCATACATTGCAGATAAAGCGATAGTTTCAGATACTTCAGTAAAGGTAGAGTCCATTCTGTGATTAGAAATATTTACCGAACGATGCTTTTCTGCACCAATACAAACCCCAGCCATTGCTAAAACTGTTTCAACTGGGTATTTACCTGCCGCAGTTTCAGCACTTAGCATAACGGCATCGGTACCATCTAATACAGCATTCGCCACATCCATCACTTCAGCGCGCGTTGGCATTGGTTGCTCAATCATGGTTTCCATCATCTGCGTTGCTGTAATAACAATACGATTTAATTGACGAGAGCGAGCAATAATATGCTTTTGTTTACCAACAAGTTCCGCATCACCTATTTCTACACCTAAGTCGCCACGAGCAACCATTACTACATCAGACGCAAGAATAATATCATCTAGTACTTTATCATCGTTTACCGCTTCAGCACGCTCAATTTTTGAGACTAAACGGGCATCGCAACCTGCTTCTTGTGCAAGTAATCGTGCTTCACGCATATCTGCAGCATCACGAGGAAATGAAACAGCAAGAAAATCAACCCCTATTTTAGCAGCAAGTTTAATATCTTTTTTATCTTTAGAAGTAAGAGCTGGAGCTGTTAAGCCTCCTCCTTGACGGTTAATCCCTTTATTGTTCGATAATGGCCCACCCACAGTTACAACGGTAAAAACCGAGGTTGCTGAAGTAGATAAAACTTTTAACTGAACGCGACCATCATCAAGTAATAAAATGTCATCTGTATTTACATCTTGTACTAACTTCTTATAATCAATCCCTACTTTCTCTTGGCAGCCTTGGCCTTTGTCTAGGTTAGCATCAAGTTCAAACTTATCACCAATAGATAATCTTATAGGGCCCGCTTTGAAAGTTGAAATACGAATTTTAGGTCCTTGTAAATCGCCTAAGATACCAACATAAATGCCTAGCTCTTTTGCTACTTCTCTTACATTGTTTGCTCGGTCTATATGATCTTGTGGTATTCCATGAGAAAAATTAAGTCGAACTACGTTAACTCCAGCAGCAAGCACTTCTTTTAATATTATTCTATCATCTGTTGCCGGTCCAAGTGTGGCAACAATCTTTGTTCTTCTAGGCATGTTAATCCTTATATACTAACTTAAATATTTTCACATTGTGAATGTTGTATGTTTGATAAAACTTTCTTATCAAAGTGCGAATTTTATAAACTGTCTTTTACTTTTTTTAAATTATCTCTAAATTTTTTACCTCTGCGTAAGGTAAACCCTGTGGCCAATACATCTATTAATGCTAATTGAGCAATTCTAGAAGACATGGGTAGGTATAAATCTACTTCCTTACTGATATCTACCGACAAAACGATGCTACACTCTTTAGCTAGTGGCGTATTTTCTGTGGTAATGCCAATTACTGTTGCATCATTTTTTTTAGCTAAGCTTGCCACCTCAACCAGTGATTTTGTTTTGCCCGTATGGGATATAACAATGACAACATCACCTTGTCGGCTATTTATAGCACTCATACGTTGCATTAATATGTCATCAAAATAAATAACGGGCACATTAAAGTGAAAAAATTTATTTTGTGCGTCGTGGGCGACAATTGCCGAGGCACCTAAACCAAAAAATGAAATTTTATTAGCTTGGGTTAACACATCAACTGAACGGCTAATTAACGTCGGGTCTAAATTTTTTCGAGCCCGTTCAAGATTAGCAATGGTCGATTCAAATATTTTTGCGGTATATTCATCGGTACTATCAGTCTCATCTACATGCCGATTAACGTAAGGGGTTCCGTTCGCTAAATCTTGAGCTAGCAGAAGCTTAAAGTCAGGGTAACCTTTAGTATTTATACGGTGACAAAAACGATTTACTGTAGGCTCACTGATATTAGCTTGTTTAGCTAACGACGCAATACTCGAATGGATAACGGTATTCGGGGAAGATAAAATAACTTCAGCTACTTTACGTTCCGACTTACTTAATGTCTCTAATTCGTTTGTTATCTTTTCTAATATATTCATTTTTTTGTGATCCTAAAGTCACTTATATTAGCCTATTACATTAATACTCTCTGGTAATTGCAGTTTAGAATTTACCTTCTCTTAGGATGAAATGTAATTTTATTACATAATGAAAAATAATGTAATAAAAATGTATATTAATTGTAAGTAATGAATGAACGAAAAGTGTCTCTCATAGCCTGATAAATAGACAATCTAAGTCAATTATGCCTGATAATGTTTTTTATACTATTAACGGTTGTGTAATAAAGTTACATAATTAATTGTTGACTTATATTAAGATGGCAAAGTAGATGTATTTATCGTTAAGTTACAATATAGTGGTTAGATCGGGTTGGTATATACCTGTCTCTTATACACATCTCCGAGCCCACGAGACGTAGAGGAATCTCG
>OJCW01000507.1_pt1 | contig 12598 bp, 7 predicted proteins | sample 1592461 | NCBI WGS metagenome assembly OJCW01 (sample SAMN05416884, study PRJEB24817) | seawater metagenome | isolation source: Sea water | place: Canada:Atlantic | collected 2013-11 | reverse complement strand
GATAGTGCGGGTAATGCAGCCACGGCGGTGACTCGAACAGTCATAGTGGCCGATAGGACAGTACCTGTTATTACATTAACTGGCGATGCGAGTGTGTCGCTAAATGTTGGCGCCACGTACAGCGATGCTGGGGCAACGGCTGAAGACAACATCGATGGCACCATTACATCGAGCATAACCACAGTTAATTCAGTGAATGTCGCCACTGCGGGTACTTATACCGTTACCTATGATGTTACTGATGCGGCCGGCAATAGTGCCGTTCAAGTTACGAGATCGGTGACTGTGGCGTCTGCAGGATTAAGTGGATTTGCCCTACCAAAATTAGTCAATGTCATAGAGACAAAGGAGTAAGACAATGAAATCATTTACTAACCTATTTGTACTGTTAACCTTCTTTTACACAGCAGGTGTTTCTGCTGTGGCTTATGATGATGATGAGCAAAATTTCTGGGTTGAGGGTCAGGTTCTTAACGAGAGTTTGTCCTCGGTAAACTTCTTTCTCTGCATTGCTCAGGCGATGAGGCCGGATGCTTTTGTGAATGCTGGAACCTATGTGGCTACTTTATATGAGAAAGATTGCAGAACCAGTGGGGCTGATGCGGCCGGTGATCAAGCATCTGCGACTGCAACTAGCGCAAAGTCTTCTACCACAGCCGCTGCAGGCAGCGCTGCTTCGTCAAATGCGAAGCCTGCGACGACAGGTCGCATTAGCGTATCTCGTGCAGACGCCGCCTCTCCGGTGTTAACAAGGGCGTGGCTGGCAATTGATAGCACACCAGTGACTAATGAGGATCCTCCTGAGCCTGCGGTTACGCTATATTACGGCCTGTCTCAAACTGCGGGTATTTCAGATAGCTCCCCCAATGGCGATTTTTCGATGGCTTTCCAGTCCCGCACAGACGAGACGGTTGGGGACCTTTTCGGTGAAGACAATGATCAAGCATTTCCGTCTGAGATGCTTATTGCAGAAGGCAAGACGATTCTTTTTGATGCCGGTTTTGAGGAAAAAGTTAGTGTCGAGTATCTCGATAACGGCGATAAGCGGGGAGTATTCTTTCAGACTGAGGGGTTTGACCAGTGCGAATACTCTGAGCCTATGTCAGTTGGTGCTCAGGCTAACTGTGATGCCGGCTATGGTATGTATGGCTATGTAGACTCTTATCTCCAGTACTATTTGAGTGCATCGGATAAGGCGTTCTGTCAAAAAATCGGCTCCGTTGAATTATGGATAGCACGAGTTGATGATAACGGAGAATGGGACCCCAACCCCGAATTGGAAGGAATTTTTGCATTTTACGATATCACTGAGATCAAGGATGATTTATCAAGCCATTCTTATGCAGAGGTTAGCACAGATGAGAATTGTTTTACTGTCGATAGGTCTAAGGCGCAACGAAATGTTCACCGCTACGGCACATACATCGATGGTGGTGGGGATGATGGCAAGCGTCTTCCTGTTACTAGCTCTGCTTTTTCTCTCTATGCAGATGTCACGGATAGTGAGGGCGAGCCGTTCAAGGTGCATGCCTGGGCAGATTACTGGGGCGTTTGGGTAGAAAATGAGGGGCGACCACTGATTAATGGATCGACAAGATTTTATAAAGAATCTTTCGATGATAGCGGTTCATCTGAGCCTTTTAATCTTAAGCCTAGTGATATTCGCATTGAGAAGCGCGAAACATCCTATATTTCACTCAATGAAATCGACGGCCTAACGGTCAGGTGGTGGGCGGGTGATGCTTTATATGACACGGATTGGAAAACTCCATATAGTAATTTATTAGGTGGAACTCCAGCCTACACTGAATATGAGGGAAAGTTTGATAAGGATGCCGGCAGTTTTACCTTTACCAAGGGCCTTAGATTTGAGCCTGAATACGCTGAAGCGACTCTAGAGACTCCAATCACGTTTACCCTAAATGATTGGCAAACAAAAATGGTGAAGGCCCATGGCTCGGTGGGCGATGATTGGTACCATGTTGAAAAACGAGGGCTGGGTGTCTGGTCTACTGATACTAATCAGTGGTACGACATTTCCGCTGAAACTATGGCTGCACCCACCTCAGCAACAAAAAGTGCGGGTGTTAGGACAGAAACGCAATCATTTATATCAGCCTCTGATTTAACAGAAACACTTTACTGTTTCCGTGAGTGCATTGATGGTGCAAAAGTGGTTCAGACATTTACTGAAGCGGTTGCAGAGGGTGCCTCAACTGTCACATCACCTTTTGCGGATGTTGGGGGAGGATTAAAAAATGCCGTAACAATTACTCGTGCTTTTTCCAGTTACGAGAGCATGAGTGAGGCGACAGACAATTTTTGGCTAACCGATAACACACTTGAGTCAAATGGACTTAAATTAGGCGAGGGCACTGGTGCCGCGGTCACTGATTTTGTGAGTGGTAATGAGGATGTTCAACGCCACATGACTATTGATTATAATGGGTTACAAAATTGTATAGGCGATTCGGGGTGCAGGGCGGATTATTATTTGGCGGACCATGGCCTTAGTCAAACCAATCTCAACAAGCTCCTGGCAGGGGATAGTTCGAATGCCGGGAAAGTTCCCGTATTTAACTTGAATATTAGATCGATCCCTGCATCAGGGACGTCAGGGTCTATGAAGATTAAGGTTAGGGTGCTAGAGGTTGGAGGCGATGAAGATGCCGGCGAACAGCTTACATTGCAGACAGGTGAGCGAGCAATAGAGGCTGAGACTACCGTTAATTATGCTTCTGATGGAAGTAAGTTCACCATTACAATTCCAGGTGGTGCTCAGATTGATTTAACGTATTTCACCAGCGGTGGTGCTGCGCTTCAGGGCAGTTTTACCAAAAATGTGGCGGCAAATTTCGCTTATGCGGGAGGTGCCATACCAACGGGTTCAGTGTCTGGTCAATCTGGCCTAAGTTGGGACTTCTTTCAACTATTTACAGGTCACTCCGGTATCAGCGCATTTAGTGGCGCGGGTATTGATGGCTTCTTTGAAAATGATAAGGAGTATGTGGCTTCTATAGGAATTTCTAATACCTCTCTTGAAATGGAAGGTCCAGGACTCGAGGGTGACGCATCATTCCAGGATATGATTTTCTGGTTTATTGCCAGAGATGACGATCAGTTGTCGTATACCGAAACTTACCCTGCAGGTTCTGAGTGGCAGGGTGTTTTAGCCTCAGATATCTACTCCTATTCCCTGCAGTCAGAGGATATTGTAGATAAGAATGGAAATGTCATTACTAAGGGTGGAATCGCCTCAAGCGCTCTTGCGGCAATGGACGATCCCTACGGAACATTAGAGAATGTCTCATTTACGAATACCTATGGCGATAATCATCCAATAAATTGGGGCGTTCGAACAGGAGAGCTTGTTGGTGCATCCGATCTTTCTAAAATGGAATGTAGAAAATTTGGTAAAGATCAGAATTATGAGTGGCATCCTGTCCTTGGAGAGAGTACGGAGGTAACAAGGTATTGTGATTATCAGTTGTGGGAGGGAGATATTGGTACTAAATACAATATTGCTTTGGAGACAGAATCAAGTTATTCAATCTCCTTAGAATCTACGGGCCAAAAGGTTGTGATCGATCAACCCAAGGCGCTTTATTATACTGTTCCAGAAACGCTAGATTCCAACGGTAATTATGTGTTTGGAGACGACCGAGGCAAGCAAATAAGGCTAGAGTATCAGGGCCATGGTGAGCTTCATGGTATCCCAGGATTCGTTTATGACACCGCAACAGGCGAGGATAAAGGTGAGTTTGTCAATGAATGGCAAGAGAGCTATCGATATCTGAGCAGATTCACAATTCCAGATGGGGGTTTATTAACAGATCCTTTGGACAGCTCGGCATCCTACAAAGTTAAGGCACTTGATGGCGAGGAGTGGCTAACGAAGGCTGATGGCTCTGTATCAGGAGTAGACGATGTGCGTGGCCGTTATACAGCCTTGTATGCTGGCGATAAGACTAATTTACAGAATGAGATACCAGAAGTCAGTGAACCGAGTGATGACTTCTATATTGGTCCTGTTCCGACCAGTGGGTTTATCAATGAGGGTAAAGCATCGGTGGTTCATGGTGAAGTGGCATTTGATCCAAGCGGAGGTTAAGCGAAGGCGTTGTATTACTGAGAAAGCCTCCGTTTAGGGGGCTTTTTTTGGGATAACTAAAACGTGAGGACTAAACCTAAAGAAACTTGTCCCTGTGGTTGGGCAAAGAATTTACTGGTCTTGCGATTGTAGGCTAAAGGGTCCATGCCCAGCAGGTTGTGACTAGAAAGCTCGCCTCTAAGATATATCATAAAACTGTCCCCAAGCTCGTACCAAAGTGCAAGATTTAGCACAGTATTATTGTCATAGTTCGTCTCACTAGCGCCATACTCGTAGTTTTTACGACTTATTTTGTAGTGCTTCACAGACGCACTTGCAACAATAGACTGGGATAGTGGGAGCTGACTCCCGGCTTCGATAATCAAGGCCGTTTCAGTCCAAGGTGTTTTTTGCGGCAGCTGAGAGGCTAGATTAGCAATAGTATCTCCCAGCGCAATTCCCCTAAAAGATGCATTAAGTAGTACCGGGTCATCTATCTCTAACAACGCAGATGCATATCTAACATCCGTCTTTGAATGCTGATATTCAAGTTTTTGATAAAAAGGAATCGTCCCAAAGATCTTTCCTTCAAATTCAACACCTAACTTGTATACCTGCGCGCTAGCCTCTGCGGTCAACGCGGGATAATAGTTTCTTTCACCGGTATTAAAATATGTCGGCCCATCAAGCAGTCTAATATCTGCACCGTCGCAGGAGCCTCCCAAAACTAATCCCGAGTGTGAGTAGCAATCAATTTCTAGATTATCTTGCTCAACATAAGAGGCACTGGCATTAAAATAAATTGGATGATCTCTAAATGCCCCAATCTTGTGCTTTGCTAGTATTTGATGCTTGTCGCCTGTTGTTTCAGTCTCAAAGGGTTCAACTGTTCGCGTTATGCGAGCCGAATATGTCTTGTACTCATAACCAAGCTTAAGATCTTGATTAAGGTTATATAAGACACTCACTTGGCCCGATGTCGACCGTTCAGGTGTCGAAGCGCTGTTAACTTTCGAAGCGAAGTCCAGAAAATCCAGAGAAATATCAAAGTAAGAGAACTCAGCGGCAATAATAATTTTATTCTCAGAGCTTGCTAACTGAGCATCTAAAAATTCTAAATCCGCATAAGACTTCGAGCTACACAATACGATGCAGACGAATGTTGATAAGTAAATGAGGCGAAAAGGCATGATTGCACAGCGTTTTAGAAATATTCTTTGATTATATAAGTTTTAGTCGGCTTAAATCTTATTCAAAAAACCATAGCGTTAAGTAAGGGAGGAATAGAGATGCTCAATGGTGCCCAGGAGAGGACTTGAACCTCCACACCCTTGCGAGTACTAGCACCTGAAGCTAGCGCGTCTACCAATTTCGCCACCTGGGCTTTATCTTAAAACTTCTGAAAGCATTCTAATCGACCCAAACGCATTATGCTCGCAGATGACTTACTTTCCGTATCCTGAAACTACCTATCCGGCGTGTTACTTGTTATACAACGTGTTACCACGGCGTTTCGCGGCGCGCACTATAGTAATCGACCGCAGTGTTGTCAATTGAAACAAGAATCATTGGGAAGTGTGAACTGGTCTTGGTCAAAGGAATGATTTTTAGTCGATAGTTAAGTGGTTGATGCCTTAAAAGCTAATAAATCGTTTTATTAGCACACACTCTAAGCACTGTGGCATGAGCAAACTTGATTTATAAATCTTAAAAGGACTTTACGATGAAAATTCAAACTAAATTATTTATTTTATTACTTACCGGGCTACTTAGCGTAGTTGGCAATCTCGCTTTGGCGGATGAAGCGATAGATACGTCTTTATCTAAAGCTATGCTACTGGAGCCATTGGCCGTTAATATTAACACTGCGAGTGCCGAGGAGATGGCTGAGTCGTTAAAGGGTATTGGTATTAAAACGGCTGAGGCGATTGTTACCTTCCGGAATGATGAGGGTCTTTTTACTAGCCCTGAAGCTATCATGGCGGTAAAAGGCATTGGTGACTTCACCTTTGAGGTTAATAAGGACGTTATAATGGTTGAGTAAGTGGGTTAGTTGAGCATACTTTAACGGTCGCTATAGCGGCCGTTTTTTATATCAGCGCCATTCCGGTTACACTACACAACTGAAAACCAAAAGGTATTATTATCAGCATGAGTGCAGAGGCAGTTACCACCCTTTTTATTATCGCTGTTTTCTTTGCTGCTGTACTTAGTGGCAGATTAGCTGTGGATATAGCGCTGGCCGTTGCTATGGTCGCGTTGTTGGTGAGTGGCGTACTTTCACCCTTTGAGGCCCTGCAGGGGTTCGCTAATCCGGCGATCTTTATTATTGCTTGTTTCTATATTGTCTCGGCGGCCATCAAAGAGAGCGGGGCGCTGCATTGGTGGGTGATGAAGTGGCTTGGCGGCAGCAGTTCGGTGAGTCGGGCAATGCCACGTATTATGTTGCCTGTGGCTTTTATCAGTTCAATTATTAGTAATACGCCCGTGGTGGCAATTTTTATTCCCATGCTACAAGACTGGGCGCGGCGCCATAACCTGTCCATATCAAAATTACTTATTCCACTCAGTTTCGCCTCAATTTTGGGGGGTGTTTGCACATTGATTGGCACCAGTACCAATATTTTAGTGGTGGGGCTTTTAGAGGGTACTACTGAGGCTAATGTTCTTACATTATTTAGCCCAGCGGTTATTGGTGTTCCTTTGGTAGGTCTGGGCGTTATTTATTTTATGCTCATAGGACATCGTTTATTGCCTTCGAGGTTAGATGAGGGCTCTGAACCGCCGATAACGGATATTCGCGAATATGCGGTGAGCATGCGCGTAGATGCAGGCGGAGTAATGTCAGGAAAGACAATTGCTGACGCCGGGCTACGGCATTTGCAATACAGTTTTTTGGCCGAAATACAATCTGAAGGGCGCACCATTTCAGCGGTTGGTCCTGAGGAAGTATTGAAAGGCAACGATGTTCTAGTATTTGTTGGTCAACCAGAGGCCGTGTCTGAATTGCGTCAATTACCTGGGCTGCAAACTGCTGAGAAAGAGCTGTTAAAACTAGAGGTTCCCAATAATTCTAGAGCGCTAGTAGAAGCTATTGTAGCGCCAGTATCAAACATGGTGGGTAAGACGGTAAAAGCCTCCAGTTTTCGTACCCGCTTTGATTGTGTCATTTTGTCGGTGTCCCGTAATGGCCAGCGAATTAATCAAAAAGTCGGCAGTATCACTTTGCGTGCTGGCGACACACTATTAATTGAGGCTGCTCGTGGTTTTGTTCGGCGCTATCGCTATAGCCGTGACTTTTTACTGCTCAGTCGTTTAGATGATCTGAGCATTCCTGATACTGACAAGGCGCCAGTAACACTAGGTCTGTTGGGTCTATTTTTAATGGCGGTAGTATCGGGGTTGATGCCGCTAATGTCCGCGGCAATGTTGTTGGTGGTGGCGCTGGGTGCGTGCGGATGTATTTCATTAGATTTTGCTCAGCGCAGCGTGGACGCGCGCGTGCTGCTGGCTATTGGCGCATCGCTGTCAATTGGCTTGGCATTACAAAAAACGGGTTTAGCGGAGATCGCAGCCCATGGTTTGATGTCTGTTGGAGGTGTGAATCCCTACTTAAATTTATTATTACTTTATATCGCTACGGTGCTCGCAACCGAGTTGATTACTAATAATGCAGCTGCAGTTTTAATGTTTCCTATCGCGCAAGTTATTAGTACTGAACTTAGCGCCAGTCTATTGCCGTTTGCGCTAGCCATAATGTTTGGCGCCTCAGCAAGCTTTTTGAGTCCAGTGGGGTATCAGACCAATTTAATGGTGCAAGGTCCGGGTGGTTACCATTTTGGCGACTACTTTAAGGTTGGTATTGGCCTTAGTCTTTTGGTCGGCATAACGGTTATTTTTGTTGTACCGATGGTTTGGCCATTTTATTGATTTTTGAATACATGCGGACAAAAAAAAAGATAAACTGCGCGGCTCTAATGCTTCATGCCACTTAATATTTGCATTCTAAGGAAAAAGGACGAGAAAAAGTATATGGAAAAACTAACCTGTTTTAAGGCTTATGATATTCGCGGCCAGCTGGGTACACAGCTTGATGAGTCTATTGCCTACCGCATTGGTCGTGCCTATGCGGAATTTTTAAAGCCTAAAAATGTTGTTTTAGGCGGTGATATAAGATTGACCAGTGAGTCCCTGAAAATGGCGCTCAGTGAAGGTATACGCGATGCAGGTAGCGACGTCATAGACATTGGTATGGTGGGCACAGAACAGGTTTATTTTGCGACATCACATTTGCAGGCGGGCGGTGGTATTGAAGTCACCGCTAGTCATAACCCAATTGACTACAACGGCATGAAGCCAATCCGAGAGGGGTCTCGACCAGTCAGTTCAGATACCGGATTGCTTGATATTAAAGCACTTGCTGAAGCGAATAATTTTCCAGCAGTAGAGGCGGATAATCGGGGTGCGTATAAAACACTGTCTATTCTCGATGATTATATTGACCATCTTTGCGGCTACGTAGATCTGCCTTCGATCACACCCATTAAGTTGGTCATGAACGCCGGTAATGGTGCAGCCGGTCCGGTTGTTGATGCCATAGAGTCACGGTTTGCCAGTCTTAACCTACCTATTGAGTTGGTCACAGTCAACAATGAGCCCGACGGCACTTTTCCTAATGGTATTCCCAATCCCATATTGCATGAGAACAGAGCCTCAACCATTGATGCTGTAATAGAACATGGCGCAGACATGGGTATAGCGTGGGATGGCGATTTTGATCGTTGCTTTTTAGTCGATGAGAAGGGCAACTTTATTGAGGGGTACTACATTGTCGGGCTTCTTGCAGAGGCATTTCTAGCCAAAAACCCCGGAGCAAAAATTGTCCATGACCCTCGGTTAACGTGGAATACCGTGGATGTGGTTGCCAAAAACGGTGGCCATGCGGTTCAATCAAAAACCGGGCATGCCTTTATTAAAGAGCGAATGCGTCTCGAAGATGCCGTTTATGGTGGCGAGATGAGTGCACACCACTATTTCCGAGATTTCTTTTATTGTGACAGCGGCATGATTCCTTGGCTGCTGGTGATGGAATTAATTAGTACCAGCGGCAAGCCTCTTTCTGAGCTTGTTGGCGCCATGATGTTGGCTTACCCTTCGCCAGGGGAAATTAACCGGTCTATTGAAGACCCTGCTGCAGCAATTGATAGGGTGCGCAGACATTATGAAGCTGATGCATTAGTGATCGATGAAACAGATGGCGTTTCCATGGAGTTTGCTGATTGGCGGTTTAATCTGCGCATGAGTAATACCGAGCCATTGGTGCGTTTAAATCTTGAAACTAGAGCCGATGCGATACTGTTAGCGCGTCGTGAGCAAGAACTCTTGGCAGTCTTGGAGAATAGTCACTAGTGGTTGCCTTAATGACATGTGAAATGCAGTGGTTCCTCTTGCAAACAAAGGTGCGGCAAGAGCAGCGAGCGGCTGAGAATCTAGAGCGCCAGAATGTTGCATCTTTTTGTCCGATGATTCGTGTTGAGAAAATTACTCGAGGTAAGCGCGCAGAGGTTCAGGATGTCTTGTTTCCCGGTTATTTGTTTGTGCAGTTAGGAGAGTCCTCGGTGTCTACTACTGCTGTTCGATCGACTCGTGGCGTTAGCCATTTTGTGACATCTGCTGGCGCACCCATAAAAGTCCCTCACGGACTTGTAGAGCAGCTGCGCGAGCGAGTGACCGTTAATGCAGGTGCAGTTTTATCACAATTGCCTAAATCCGGTGCTAAGATGCAGGTTATTGATGGCCCATTCAAAGGGCTAAATGCTGTGTTTGCAGAGCCAGATGGTAACAGCCGCGCAATTGTTATGGTGACGTTACTCAGCCAGCAAGTGAAAACCTCCATGCCATTTGCAAGTCTTGTCGAAGATGGTCGTGGATGATATTTATATAAAACAGTGGAGTTAAATTGATTAGCCAGCGACCATTGAGAGAGATTTATTTTGCAACAATTAAATAAATACCTGAATAATCCTTTTGTTGTCGATCTTCGCGCACTTGCAATGATGCGAATCGGTGTTGGGTTATTGTTGTTTGCTGATTTATGGCTCCGAGCTCCGGATGTGGTTGCCTGGTTAACTGATAGCGGCGTCCTGCCACGCGACTTATCGATGGACTTTTCCAATGACTACAGATGGTCCCTGTATTGGTTAAATGGCAGTGAGTTTTGGGCCTCCTCACTCATGGTGATTGCTGGGATTTTTTCAGTAATGCTGGTTTTGGGTCTACGCACTCGAATGGCCAGCGTTGGTAGCTTTATATTGCTGGTGTCCCTACATAATCGTAACCCTCTGTTACTGCAAGGCGGTGACAATCTTTTACTCCTAATGGTCTTCTGGGGATGCTTTTTGCCCTGGGGGCAGCGTCTCGCGATTGATGCATCAATGGTAAGAGAACCTACCAAGAATAATCGATTGCTCAATGTGGTGACCGTCGCGTTCGTCATTCAGGTGCTATCGGTATACTTTTTTTCGGCGTTATTAAAAACCGGCAGCGCCTGGGTTGAAGATGGAACTGCCATTTACTATGCCCTGCATAACGATCTCTTTGCACTGAATTTGAGCCATTATTGGCGTGATATAGATTGGTTAACTCATGGTCTGACAGATTTTGTGTGGTGGTTAGAGCTTGTTGGGCCCCTGTTGGCGTTAAGCCCACTGTTTTTTGTGCGCTTGCGAACTTTAATGGTGCTCGCTTTTATTGCTATGGAAGTCGGGTTTATTTTCAATCTGCGTATTGGGCTATTTCCCTATATTTCCATAGTGTCTCTTGTCGCTCTTCTTCCCCATGAAGTGATTGAAAGGTTTTGGCCTAAAGATAAGCCTAATCAGCCGACCTTAAAAATGTATTTTGATAAGAGTTGTGTGTTTTGTGAGAAGACTTGTTACTTACTAAAGTACATTTTTGGACATTCCGCGGCAACAATCTCGGCAGCACAGGATGATGACCATGTTGGTCCGATACTGGAAAAAGAAAACAGCTGGGTAGTCATAGACCAATTTGGTGAGGAGTATTTGCGCTGGAATGCCCTAATACTAGTGATTTCTTCAGGTACACGATTGCGTTGGCTGTCGGTCCCGCTGGTAAAACTGGGGCGTAGCGGAGATAGAATCTACAACTGGATTGGTGACCGCCGCTATGCATTTGGCCGCGTCAGCGCATTTTGGTTGCCTTGGCGACAAGAGTCCCCAAAGTCAGGTTTGACCATGACTATGCTGGTGATTGCACTTGCGACTTCCTTATTTTGGCATAACGTATCAACCGTAAAGAAGTGGGATTCGATACATGGTGTATCAACGGGGTTGGATGCTGGTTTCCGCGTTCCGGCACCAGACTTTTTTTATCCCATCTATCGGAGCTTAAGGCTGGATCAATACTGGGCAATGTTCGCGCCAACACCGGCGAGAGTTGGGGGTTGGTTCTGGTCGCCCGGCCTTTTAAGTAATGGTGAAATACGAGAAATAGTCGCGACACCGGGGACCGAATTTGTGTTGGACCAGTCGGTGGATGCGGAAGCTATGTTTAAGAATTACCGTTGGGCAAAGTACAAGAGGCGGTTGCGGCTGAAAAATTATTCTCGGTACCGGGCAAGTTATGGAGATTGGTTATGCCGCGATTGGAACAGCAATGTTCAAGAGGAGCAGCAATTAGAGGCGTTTAATATTTATTTCGTTAAGCATCTCACTCAACCTAATCATTTGCCACCCAAGATTTCTACGCACGTCGTTATGCGTCACCACTGCACTGATTCTAAGCTATTAAAAGATCGGCCGGTTGAAAATGCAATAGCAACCGCTGCTGAAAATATTGGTGGTTAGTAATTTAAGTGAGTGCGCTGAAAAAGTAAAATAAGTATTACTGTGCAGATATTAAGCTTGATTCACTAACCCTTTAAGGTGAGTGCTGAAGGTGAAAGGGCTTGCTAAATGGGTTTTTGGGGCTATCGTTGTTGCATAGCAAACGTGTATGCTTCTATAATGGCGCAGTAGCTGGGTATAGCCATGTCTACGCAAGGCAATCTAAGGGATTATATAATGTTCATCAAAAAAAGTATTGTGATAGCGCTGTCAAGTGTTTTGGCGGTGACAGTTGGGTTTTCCCAGGATGCGGTGGTTGAGAATACCCAGCCCACTTCGAGTAGCAGCACTACTTCAGGGACGACTACTTCAGGAACGACTACTGCGGGAACGACTACTGCGGGAACGACTGCAGCAGGAACGACTGCAGCAGGAACGACTGCAGCAGGAACGACGGCCGCCGCGACGGCCGCAGCTGCCGCTGGTACAATTGCCGGGGTCTCTATTGCAACAGCGATAGCAATAGGTGTGGTTGGAGCGGCCATTGTAGCCAATGCAGTCGATGATGGTTCTGATGGTGAGACTGGAGAGACTGGAGAGACTGGTGAGACTGGTGAGACTGGTGAGACTGGTGAGACTGGTGAGACTGGTGAGACTGGTG
>OJCW01000506.1_pt1 | contig 12641 bp, 10 predicted proteins | sample 1592461 | NCBI WGS metagenome assembly OJCW01 (sample SAMN05416884, study PRJEB24817) | seawater metagenome | isolation source: Sea water | place: Canada:Atlantic | collected 2013-11 | reverse complement strand
AGATTCCTCTACGTCTCGTGGGCTCGGAGATGTGTATAAGAGACAGGTATTGCATCGGCTATTATTCACCGCTAGAAACGCAGCTATTAATACAGCATTGCCCGTTACGGTATGCCCTTTGAATGAGCTAAATCAGTGTTCTACTCAGTGGCAAAATGAAATTTCAGTGTTTATAGATTTAAACAATAACAATACTTATGAACCTCTAAGTGATGAAGTACTCCTTAGAACAAAATCAGCTATAAAACATGATGATAAATTACAATATGGCCTATGGCGTAGCCGTATTATATATGCACCGACAGGAAGAACCTCTGGGTGGGGAAGTAATGGTACTTTTAAGTATTGTCCAAAAGGCTATCCTGAAAAGTCACGAGCGATAAGAATTGCCACTTCAGGAAGGTTATATACAAGCAGTGATATTGATCAAGATGGTAAAGATGAAGTCCGCTCAGGTGGTGAGATTAGTTGTAGAGCTTAAACACCAAGACGGTTTTGATAATAATCATAAACTAGTAAAAAACTCCCTTTGCTGATATAACTATCAATACTCATATATAAGTATTGTGCTGATGTATGCACTAGGTTGTTTTATGTTAAAATTTGTTTTTTCTACTTCAAAAAACATCAAGTATGCTATTGATAAACACCTTCGAAAAACGTTATTAAATACATTAATAACAGGAAGTTATTCTAAGCATAAAGGGTTCACTATCATTGAGCTAATAATAGGTATTGCAGTACTTGGTATCATCACCGCCGTTGCTATGCCTACTTTAAATCAATTTTTAGTGAAGATGCGCATAGATAATGAAGTATCTCAACTATACAGGTTAGTATTATCGGCTAGAAACTCGGCTATTAATATGGAGCGTAACGTAACCCTTTGCCCTTTAAGTGGAACTAATACATGTACCAATGCTTGGGGTGGAGAGCTAAGTGTTTTTATCGATTTAGATAACGATAATATTTTTGAACCTGCTAATAATGAAGCTCTACTAAAAGTAAAACCCGCCATACAGAATAATGACACGCTCACTTACGCAGGCTTTAGTCGAATCACGTTTGCTCCAACAGGACAGCTTTCCGCAGCATTAAACAGTACCTTTGTATATTGTCCACAAGGATTTGACGATCTTGGTAGAGCAGTTCTTTTAAGTGCATCAGGACGAGCCTATCAAAGCTCAGATATTGATAACGATGGAAAAGACGAAGATAGAAATGGTAATGAGGTAGACTGCCCCTAATTAAGGAGCAGTCGTAAACAATACAATATATTAATAAAAAGCTATTGAGGCGTATCTAAGAATATTTGCTGTGCTTTATGCCCTTTAAATTTATTTGTCAAAGGTACACATTCTTTTACCTTGTAAATAGCGCGCGCTGAACTTTCACTAGTCAACTTTATTTTTTGACCCATTAATACATGTGTGAGCTCTTTTATATTTCCGTACGGTATATTAGTAAAGCTTATGGTTTCACCACCACCCACTAATTCAACATGACATTTCATTTCAATATCTACAGGTACTATCACCTTGGCTTTAGCTTTAGTACCGGCGCTTGCATTAGCCTTTACGCCAAAGCTTGCCATTAAACTAGCAATCGACAATACAGCAAGTAAGGAAAGTATAAGGTGTGTTTGTATAGGTTGAATTTTCATATTATTATCTCCAGCATGCTGCAGGTAACTTTTGACCTGCTTCATTAATCGTTAACGCCGTACAGCCAGTATCGCTTGTTTGCGAACCTCGTGCTGTAGCCGTTAATAGAAAAGTGGTACCGCCATTAGCAATAGTTGCATCAATGCTGTAATTGCCAAACTCAGTAATGTGAGGATCTGCTGTCATGCCTAAATCGGTCATATCTGTGCTATATGAGCGACGATCAATAAAAACTTCTTCTTGTAAGTTAGCTAAACGTAAAAGCTCTCGTTGCCCTTCTGTTCTGTTTGAACTGGTGACAAAACTGGTATACGAAGGATAAGCCACAGCGGCTAAAATACCAACAACAGCTACAGCTATCATTAACTCAATCAAGGTAAAGCCTGAGCTATCATTTATCGTATCAGACGCTTTTATCACTTTATTCATCTTATTAGCTTTCCTTACAAGCAATTTATTCTCCAATGTACAAATAAGTACGCATTGTCTCTACTTTAATTCCTGAACAATCTTGGTTGCCATCGCAAAGTACGACAACATCTGGTGCTATAATCGCATAATCTTTTGCCGGTGGATTATTAGGATCAATAGGTGGTTCACCAGGCTTATGAATATGTGGCACTGTTACAAAAGTAGGATCACCAGGGGGATTATAACCAACGATTACTTTTCGCCAATCATAAATGGTCGTACCAAAAGATAAATCAACTGCATAAAGTGCAGCCGCTCCTTCAAGTAAGGTACAATCATTAACATTCGCGGTAGAGGCTGGAGTAAAGGAGTTGAAGTAGGCAACACCCGCAACAACCGCGCCACTAGCCATACTTTTCTCTCCCACACCATTAAAGGTTACATACCAACCTGACTTTTCACTTGCATCAATTAATTCACTCAATTGCTGACTCGTTAAGTCAGCAGTATTTTCAGGTAAGTCTTGCAGTGGGTTATCTGTATAATCTTTCAAATTACCTATTGTAATCACCGCTGGAATATCAGACCCCCTTAATGATTGAGTGGTAATCAATTCATCTTTTATCATAAAGAATTTATCGTCTGTAACAATATCTAGAGGATTAGTCTTATCTCCACTTCCCAATAAAACAGCATCAAAAGGCTTATCAAATTGATCGATAATAAATTCCCCAGTTGCTTGGCCGTCTTCATCTAGCTCGGCCGTTTTGACCGTTTGAGTTATGGATGCTCTTGCGATAATAGGTTGGCTAAAAAATCTTCTATCTGTTAATTCAATGTTTCCACCTAAGCTTGCTAACTTAACAACCGTCCAAGGTGTTTCACTGCTATTTGAGCTAGAACCAGGCATATCAACTCGCCAGACATTCCCTCCGGTATCACCCGCGTAGACTCTATCAACCAAACCATCTGAGTCACTATCAAGTGTTGCTATTCGTGATGGAATACTATCAACACCAGGAAAGTAAGTGTTAATAGCTGTTTGAGCTGCGGGCGTTAAACTCCACTTTAAAGTACCTGATTCAGCATCTATCATATAGATACCGCGGCCAGTGAGATCATCTGCACCTACGCCTGAATTATCTTTAATCGTTGAGTAACCTGCACCAATAAACAATACCGGTTTTGGCACCCCACCTTGAGAATTAATAGCCGAATAAGCCACTTTAGGCTGTGACCATGACTGTGCTAATTCACTATAAAGTGGCGTTGTGCTATCTATATGCCACATTAATCTAGGCGAATCGGGTATGGTAATATCTATGGCATAATAAGAAGAACCGCCCCGGCGCAAACCAATAAAGATCCAGGCTTTATCTCCATCAAGTTTATTTACCGAGCCATCACCATTAACATCTAATATATAACTCGTTGCCGAGCCATCCACACCATAAATTTTATCTGATGATGAAAAGTTATCACGTAAGCCTTTTATATCAGGGAAAAACTCTTGTGGCATAAATGCCCAGGTTTCATCAACCGTTGCACCGTTATCATCAAACATATGCAAAAAACCTGCATTGGTGCCAACAATAATACGTACATCTTGATCATTAGCCGAGCCACCATAATTGATTACTAAAGGCTTTGAATGTAAAGGGTCGCCAAATACATCATAGCGTATATCGGTTTTACTGCCATCATCATCTTCATCATCAACATCAATGCCTAAATTCCAATCAAAATATGCTTTAACTTCATCGAGATTAATTCCTAATGCATCAGCAAAGTCTTGCTCATGTCCCACTAAAGCATCATCATTTAATGGTGCCATTCCGCCATTATCACCTATATCACTATAAATAATACGGTTGTTTTTTTTACGTAACATTTCAGCTACGCCACCTTCTTCTACTTTATCTCCATCCGCTTCACCAGTAGACCAAAAAGTTTTAGCATCCGGTTCAATATTACCATCGCTAGCGATAGCACTTACATCATCTCTATCTACAAGCCCTGTACCTGTTACTTTTAATTTTTTCAAATTTCCTTGCCAACGTGGACCACGATTAGGCAAAAACATCGCATAATAAACGGAGTCTAATGTTTCTGTTCTATCAAAGTTATTCGACGCTACCGAAGGAGAAGTAAAGCTACCATTCACTTCTAAAATTTCAATCAGAGCTGATTGTAATGAAGAAAGTAGTTTACTAGGGTCTTCAGCATCATAATACTGACCACCGCCTAAATCAGCTGCCTCTATTAGCAATGGTGCCGCCGCTTCAGCTCCTGAGCTAAAACCTATGGTATATAAGGTAGAAGTTTGTTTACCATCAAGATTTGCGTTTATATCATTTTTATTCATCCAACCAGCCAATGCCGGTAAATAATTACCATTAAATTTAGCAGTGATTCCTGGCAAATCAGAAATATAAGTATCAGCGGCTTGATCTCTAGTAGGCACACCATCAGTCACCATAATGACATATACATCATTACTACAACCTGTGTATGGGCTTACATAGGTACCATCATCTTCAATTGAAGTGTCTCTCGGTGGTGTATTCCCCCTATAGCTACTACCACGGTTTGAGTCATTATCACCATAATCAACTGATAAACCACCAAAGTAGCGTCTAGCCTCGTACATGGTCTCACATAGTGGCGTATTGGTTTCACCATCAACATCATCTTGAATTATATCCACTAAGCGCTGCCTTGCAGCTAAATCCATATTTTGAATACCAAAAACAACTCGGCCCCCATCACGGGTATTCTCACCACTATGATTGTGGTTAAAAATTTGTAAGCCAAAATCAACACCTGGCGCTGATTCAATTAAATTGGTGATAGTATTCTTTGCTATTGTTAAGCGTGACTCATTCACTGTACCTATATCTGCTTCAGACGCTTGAGACCAACGTAAGTAGTTATCCGTATACAAGGTTACAACTTCACCAGCACCCATATTGGTATTCGAACTTCCAACAGAAGAGGTATAATAATCAGGAGATTGCTTTGTACCTTCACCATCAACAGGGTAGCCATCAGGCAACGGGGTAACATTTCCACCTTGCCCAGCAACTCCGGCATTATTAGGGTTTGATAATAGAATGTCATCTAAACAATCAATAACCTCAATATTGGCGCCATTATTATCAGGAATTTCTTGCCAACTACCGGAGTTTCCTTGAAAGGCATATTCCCGAATATAGCCGGTATAAAAGCCAACAGAGGCTAATTTTTGTCTCGCAGTATCACAACTGTTAATACCTGAAAGAAAACGGCGTTGCTCACTTGGGCTATCAGGTATTGGCGTTGTATTATCAACCCCTACGCCTTTGGTGAAATAAACAAAGTTACTAGAAAGGGAGTTAAAACCACCGACAGCAGGGTAATCTTCATCAGGGTCATAAGGTGCTTTAATTTCTTCTGTGGTGTTCATACTTCCTGAGTTATCAAAAATAACCAGTACCTTAGGTTTAGCACCAGCACTTTGTGTTGCATTACCTACATAAAGCTCTATGTCTTCAGCGATGCTAACGGTAGATAATAATAGGAAACTTATAAATAATAATTTTTTCATTTTATCCTCCTATATTCAAGAGTTGCTGCGCTATACCTGCATTCACCTGAACTGTACTTGTATTGGCCCGGCCATATAATTTAGTGGATTGAATTCTAAGCAGATTACATTTAAATTGAGATGTATCGGATGCTAATTTTGAGGGAGGGCATTCAACAACTAAACTATTGGCATTTACTGTTGTGATATTAGCGGTAGTATTATCAGAGGTTACAACACCATTCATTGATATGGGAAACTGTGTCGAGGTAAAGGCATTTGTATTACCTTGTATTTGAGCAGAAACGACTTCGTCTATTGAGCTAATGACTTCTTGTACTGCATTGACTTTGGTTTGACTACTGCCTGACATTTTCATATCTGATGTGGTATTAAGCATTAAGGCTGAAGCCACCGCCGTGAGCGCGACTAAAAAAACTAATGAAACAATTAATACAACACCTTGCTGATTTTTACCGATATCAAGTTGATGATATGAATTAGTTATTATGGCCATGTATCTGTCCTCGCATTATATAATGTTACTGTAGTCGTAAAAAGTAAACGACGATAGTTATCATTCACTACCAATGCAGGAGAATCGCCTAATTGATAGGTATTAGTATTTGTATATCCATTATCTGGTAAGGTATCACGTGCTAACACAAAAATTTTTACCGCTAAAATATTACTATTATTCTTATTCCAAAATGCTTGTGTCATATTGGTCGCTGAAATAAAAGCATCAACGTCGCCATCATCATCGGCGTCTACACCATACGAAAAATGAATTCGTTCAATGCCATCAATTAAAGGGCTAAACGTCATACCATTATTAGCAGATAACACACCTTGCATTAACACAGGCACGCTTCGATTGCCTTGCGCTTCGTCCCGAATATAGTACACATGATGTTGATATTCCCAAACGAGCCCATTATTTACTACTGGTGGGGCACCTGCACCAACACCTGTAAAAATAGCGCCTGTAGCACTATTAGCATTGAGGTAGTACAAAGTTGCATCGGTATTACCAACAATTGGTGTAGATAAAACACGCTTAATTTGAATTACATCTGAACCAATTTTAGCATCGTTTATACACCCTATTGGGCTAGCGCTAGCCGCAGTAACTCCCCAAAGGCTACGAAAATAACCAACAGCTTGTGGGAAGCTGGCATTATTTAATCCTTGCCCTACACAATCTGCTCCGCCAATAACAGGAATAGCCGTCAAATGGCCAGTAGTCAATTGATTGGGTAAATCTCCCCAAAACCCTTCTCGTAATAAATCATCAGATAACACGGTTATAGCAAAGCGGCCATTTTCTTGTAATTCACCTAGGCTACTTGTTTGGGACGTGGTTGTTCTCATTCCAACAAAAACAGTAAGCACACCGGCAAATAACACTAACCCAATGGTTAGTGAGATAAATATTTCTAATAAACTAAAACCTTTTTGATACTTATTCATATCGACTATTCACATACCTGTAATAAGTTAAACCAGTTAATTAAAAAATAAATGCTTGAATATGTACTTGCCTGCGTTTATCGCTAGCTGTCCCACACGCAGTATTAGTGGCAAAATCATTATCAGCGGCACCACCATCTTGTGTACTAGTTCGCCCTTGCCAACTAATAGTAACGGTTACCGCATTGTTATTTTCAGTGATACAACCTACAGCGTTGCTTAATCCACCAGCATTTTGTCCACCGGAGGTTACATTTGCACCCCGTAACAACTGTGCCCATTGATACACGTCTGTTGCTACCATTTGTGCTGAGGTACACAGAGCTCCTGGCGCATTACACGCAGGAACAGGGGCTACGCCAGGATCAGCCGCTCCGTAAGTTCCCACATAAGTATTGAGAATTCCATTTGCAGGAAGTGCATCATTACTACGCATACGCTCCAACATGTCTTGTGCTAATGCTGATGCTAAAGAACGTTGCAGTGCATCAAAACTGCCCTTTTTCGCCGTGGCTTGCATTGCTACCGCGCCTAAGATACCGGTAACAATAATAACTAAAGCAATTAACACTTCGATAAAAGTCATGCCTTTTTCTTTAGCTATGTGGCTATTCATACTCTTAAACATTACCTTTCCTTGTTGAATGGTATAGTCTGATAATTGCTTGAAATAAAAAGCAAAGCATAAAGATTAACTGCGCTGAAGCAGTTTTGAAAAGAGTGTTTTTCAGTTGGGGGGATGTGAAAAAAAAATCTTTTAAATGAAAGTTGCTTTTACTTACAAAACAACTTTCTATATAAGTTAACGCCTTATTAGACATAAAAAAAGATGGAGCCAATTTTGCACTAGCTAAAGACTCTGTTAAAAACTCATATGTGCTAAAAATCACCAAAGTGAACTGCATTAACCCATATCCTTTCTTCCATAAGGATCTTCCATAAAAGTTATCTGTGAACTTTTCCTTGTTCCATTTCCTTATTTGTCTTTTTCATAATGATTAAATTACAATCAATTTATTTAAGGTTAGCGCAATTCAGCAGGTACTGCAAATACAATATTTTCTTTGCGGCCAGGATATTCCGTAACATCATGACCTCCTAAACCTTTTAATGCTTCAATAACTTGTTTAACTAGAATAGCTGGTGCAGATGCCCCCGCTGTAACACCTATTTTGTTGATGTTATTAAGCCAAGAAACTTCAATATCATCCGCAGTATCAATTAGATAAGAAGTGGTACCTACTTTTTCTGATACTTCTCTTAACCGATTTGAATTAGAGCTATTTTTTGCACCAACAACTAACAATAAGTCAACTTGGCTAGCGATTGCACGTACAGCATCTTGACGATTCTGTGTGGCATAACAAATATCATCCTTACGAGGCCCTTCAATTAAAGGAAATTTTGCTCTAAGTGCATCAATCACATCAGAAGTATCATCAACTGATAACGTTGTTTGACTACAAAAGTAAAGTTTCGCTGAATTTTTCACTTCAAGATTTAATACGTCATCTGCAGATTCAACTAAGTAAATACCCGCTGATTCGCTATCGTATTGCCCCATGGTACCTTCAACTTCTGGGTGCCCTGCATGGCCAATTAGTATACATTCAATATTTTTTCGACTTACGCGAGCAACTTCCATGTGAACTTTCGTCACTAATGGACATGTCGCATCAAAGACTTTTAAGTCACGTGTCTTAGCTTCGTTACGTACTGCCTTAGAAACACCATGAGCACTAAATATAACGGTACTGTCATCTGGTACTTCATTAAGTTCTTCAACAAATATAGCGCCACGCGTTTTAAGGCCATCGACCACAAATTTGTTATGCACTACTTCATGACGTACATAAATAGGCGCACCGAATAAGTCTAAAGCCCTATCAACAATGCTAATTGCTCTATCTACACCTGCACAGAAACCACGAGGGTTTGCTAAGATAATTTCCATAAAATTCTCTATAAAGATTAAACGTTATCAGCTACACATTAGGCAGAATTATGCCTAATTGAAGAATCAAAACCCTAAAATATATTTTACAATATCTCGACTAAATCAATAATGAAAGTCACTGTTTGTCCTGCTAAGGGATGATTGAAATCAATAGTCACTGAGTTACCATTAACTTCCTTAATCATGCCAGGTAATTCACCACCAGGCTGTGAAAAAGTAATAATATTACCAACCTTCGCAGGTACTTCTGCTGAAAATTTGTCAATATCCATATAGTGGATATTATCAGGATTAGACTCACCAAATGCATCAACAGCTTCAAGTGTGAATTCCTTGCTTGTTCCAGGAGCCATACCTAACAACTGTGCTTCAAAAGCCGCAGAGATACTTTGATCTCCCATGATTATCTTAGCAGGTTTATTATTCACCTTAGTGCTATCAGCAGCAGAGCCATCACTCAATTTCATGGTAACGTGTACTAAAATTGCTGAGTCAGCTTTAATTGTTATTTCATTTGTCATTTTTATCTTCTTATCCATTGTCGCACTTAAGTACGATTTATGTTCTATCGTTAGTTTCAGTAGTAAAGGATTCTAAAATCATCAAGGAAGCACCAATAAAAATCATTGAATCAGCAACATTAAAAGCAGGAAAGTGATTACCAGACCAATGAAAATCTAAAAAGTCGATAACATAACCAAATAAAGCGCGGTCAATCAAATTTCCCATTGCGCCACTTAACATTAAAGCAATAGCAATACTTAATAAGGTTTGTGATTTCGGCGTTTTAGCTAACCAAACAGTAAAGACAATGCAAGCAATCGCCGCTATCGCGGTAAAAAACCAACGTTGCCAACCACCTTGATCAGCCAAAAAACTAAAGGCAGCACCCAAATTATGAACATAGGTGATACTAAATATGGGTAATACGTTTATCGATTCATATAAACTAAATTCACCCGCGACCCATTGTTTAGTGACTTGATCTAGTACTAAACAGACTAGTGTTAGCCAAAGCCAACGCAAACCCGAGTTATTAAATATATTAAAAATTTTACTCAACTTAGAATATTCTCTTTTTCTTAAACGATAATAAACAGTTTTTCAAAGCCATTTACTGGTAGAACAAGAAGAAAGCACGGAGCCTAAAACTATAGGTAAGTACTTTCGACGCAGTTATCACAGAAAAATGGCCAAGAATATCGGTTATTTATGCATACTTTCTGACTTCGCCATCACCATCAACATTGGTGATACAACGACCACACAATTCAGGGTGTGCTGCATGAGCACCAACGTCAGTAGTTACATGCCAACATCTGTCACACTTAGCGCCTTCTGCTGCTGATACTGACAACCATAAACCTTCAATATCCGTTGCTGTAGCATTATCAGCAACCTGAGTAGCATCTGACACAACAGTTAGTGTTACTTTAGAGGTAATTAGGACAAAGCGTAATTCATCACCTACTTGCGCTAACTTTTGTGCTAAATCAGTCGTTGCATATAAGTTCACTTGTGCTTCAAGTGCTTTACCAACAGTTTTTTCTTTACGAGCCAGCTCTAACGCACGGTTAACTTCGGCACGCACTAATAATAGCTCACTCCAATATTCATTACCCAGTTCAGTATCTTCTGGCATGGTTTCTAACCCATCAAACCAAACCCCCGTGAAGACAAACTCATCACGTTCACCTGTTGCAGGTGTCGGTAATGCCTGCCAAATTTCTTGTGCAGTAAAGGATAAAATAGGTGCCATCCACGCAGTCATAGCTTCAGCAATTAAATACATTGCTGTTTGACATGAACGACGAGCATTTGAGTCACTTTTTGCAGTGTATTGTCTATCTTTGATGATATCTAAATAGAATCCACCTAATTCAGTCGTACAGAAGTTCATTAACTTGTGTACAACGACATGAAATTCATACTCGTCATAAGCATTAATAATTTCATCTTGTAAGCGTGCGGCTTTATCAACTACCCAGCGATCAAGCGCAACCATATCATCGAATCCAACCGAGTGCTCTGCAGGTTCAAAACCGTTTAAGTTTGATAATAAGAAACGTGATGTATTACGAATTCGACGATAAGCATCTGCTTGGCGTTTGAATATTTCGTCACCAGCAGTAATCTCTTGCGTGTAGTTTACTGATGCAGTCCATAAACGTAAAATATCAGCACCTAAGGTATTAGTGATTTCTTTTGGCGTAATCACATTACCTAGTGATTTAGACATTTTATGGCCTTTAGAATCAACCACAAAACCATGTGTGAGCACTTGCTTGTAAGGTGCTTTACCGTTCATAGCAACTGATGACATCATTGATGACATAAACCAACCGCGATGCTGATCAGAGCCTTCTAGATATAAGTCAGCAACACCGTCAAATTCTTCACGCGCATTCACTACTGAGTAGTGAGTTGTACCCGAATCAAACCATACATCTAAGGTATCTGGTACCTTAATGTATTCTTTAGCGTCATCACCAATAAGTTCGCTTGCTTCTAAATCGAACCAAGCTTGAATACCACTTTCTTCAACTCGCTTAGCAACCGTTTCAATTAACTCGATGCTGCGTGGATGCAACGCACCGGTATCTTGATGAATAAACAGTGCCATTGGCACGCCCCACGTACGTTGACGCGAGATGCACCAATCTGGTCGACCTTCAACCATAGATTCAATTCGGCGTTGACCCCAATCAGGGATCCATTGTGTTTTTTCAATTTCGTTAAGTGAGTCTTGACGTAAGCCTTTCTTGTCCATGCTAATAAACCACTGTGGTGTTGCACGGAAAATTAAAGGTGTTTTATGGCGCCAGCAATGTGGATAAGAATGCTCTAATGCATGATGATGTACTAATGTGCCATGCTCTTTTAACGTTTCAACAACGTTCGCATTGGCTTTAAAAACGTGCTGGCCAGCAAATAAAGGAGTATCTTCAAGATAAACACCATTGGCACCCACTGGATTTGCTACTTCTAAATCATACAATTTACCGACAACAAAATCTTCTACACCGTGACCTGGAGCAGTATGTACACAACCAGTACCGGAATCAGTGGTAACATGTTCACCTAAAATCACTGGCACAGTAAAATCATAAAATGGGTGCTTAAGTTGAGATAACTCTAACTCAGCACCTTTACAAAAACCTAAGGCATGATATTTATCGATACCAAAACGGTCCATACAACTTGTGACTAAGTCTGAAGCTAAGATTAAGCGCTCTTTTCCTTGCTCGGTTTCACATTGCACTAAGGTATATTCAACATCGGCATGAACCGCAACTGCACGGTTAGCAGGAAGTGTCCAAGGCGTTGTTGTCCAGATAACGAGTGAAACATTCCCTTCACCTTGATGATTTTCAGGGTGATTAAACTTATCAACAATGCCAAGATCTACTGCAGTGAACTTCACATCAATTGCAGGCGACTGTTTATCTTTGTATTCCACTTCAGCTTCAGCCAAAGAAGAGCCACAATCTGTACACCAATGTACGGGTTTGAAGCCTTGATGCTGTCTCTTATACACATCTGACGCTGCCGACGATCTACTCTGTGTAGA
>OJCW01000502.1_pt1 | contig 12709 bp, 13 predicted proteins | sample 1592461 | NCBI WGS metagenome assembly OJCW01 (sample SAMN05416884, study PRJEB24817) | seawater metagenome | isolation source: Sea water | place: Canada:Atlantic | collected 2013-11 | reverse complement strand
ACGAGATTCCTCTACGTCTCGTGGGCTCGGAGATGTGTATAAGAGACAGCAAACAGCCATAAGGCACGGTTTATGCTAAGTTTTATCATTACAATTCCCCCTACCACTATCCCTACTGTCATCGCAATCATTGAGGCGGTTTTGGCAATAACACCAATTTCCGTTTTGCTAAACCCCATGTCAATAAAAAAGGGAGTTTGTAGCGCTGTTGCCATGTTATCGCCGAGTTTATACAACACTAAAAAAGCTAAGGTAAATCCTGCTGATTTCACCCCATTACTTTGAATGAAATCTTTAAAAGGCAATACAATTGCATCTTTCAATGATTTAGGTGCATTGTGTTCAGTGTCTAGCTCTTTAATGAAAAGTGTTAGTAGAATACCCAGCACCATAAAAGCAGCTACAACAATAAAAACCGATTGCCAACTAATGTGATCAGCAAGAATAAAGGCTAATGAACCGGGGACTAGGCCAGAAAAACGATAGGCCTGCACATGGACTGAGTTTCCTAAACCTAATTCATTATCGGGTAATAACTCGCGTCGATACGCATCAAGCACTATATCTTGGCTAGCACTAAAAAAAGCGACTGCGGCTGCAAGATAAGCAACTGACCAGATATTTTCTGCTGGGTTGACTATGCCAAAAGCAGCAATTGAAATCAGTAATAACACCTGAGTTACTAACATCCAACTGCGTCTTCGGCCTATCTTTCCTATGGAGTACCTATCGATTAGCGGTGACCACAGAAACTTCCATACATAAGGGATCCCAATCAATGAAAATAGGCCTATTTCAGCTAAAGAAACCCCTTGATCTCTAAGCCATCCAGGAACTAACTGGTAGAGAACAAACAAGGGTAAGCCTGAACTGAACCCCGTAAAGATACAGATCAGCATACGCTTGTTTAAAATAGCTTGTTTAAAGGAAGAGGGCATTCACAGGTTGCTTATTTGACATAATATTTATAAATTTAAGCTTATCAGAGTGCTGCACTAAGCAGAAGCAAGTTATGGTATTTGTCATTGTTTTTCATGTGATTATTTTGAAGTAGTAGAGATTTATATTAGGCTATAGGTCGCCAGCCAACACAATCAATAGGGTAACTACCGATACCATTAAAAAAATCAATACAGGCACTCATTTCACTTTTAAAAAATAGGTTTTGTTGTAAGGCTTGTCCACCGTGTAGACTTACTTCGTGAACCAAATGCCAAAATACTCGCTCTTGCGCGGAACTTGGCGTTTCTTCAGTAACATTTAAAGAGGACCACTCTTCCATAGTATCAATAATGAATTGATCTAACTCTGTATAATGTAATGTTTGATTAATAACAGCACTAATATAAGCACTTATTTGCGTAATTTTTTCATTGATAAACTGCTCGATTACCATGAATTAGTCCTTGGATGCGCTCCTTGCTCCCTTAATAAAATATTGGTTGGAATATTATTTCAGTTCATAAACATGCTTTATGAACTGGTCTTTAGGTAAATATACTAATGTAAGCTAAGTGCTATAAAAATTCATCACTACTCTTATTTATCGGTGACAACTCGCTTTTTGTCAAAAAATCAATAATGAAGACAAACTGCTTCGAAGGTATAGTTTCTTAGCAGTGTTGTTAGTTATCACTTATTTAAGCTTTGCTTACTTTATAAAATCGTTTATCTTTTTATTAATTAATATTTCTTGTAACAAATTAGTTAAACGTTGATTGAAGTTACGCTCTAATACTGCAATATCTGCTTTAAAAGGGCCGTTACTGCTTCCATGATTTTTAAAGGTGCTGGTGAGTGTTTGTTGACTGTTATTAATACTTACTTTTAGTCTTATTTCGCTTTTTGCTTGATAACTCATTATTTCTTGCGTGATACTGATTAATGCCTTTTCTATTTCAATATCTATTGAGTTAACAGCACTTGTTTGAATAAAAAGTCCTTGTTGTTGCCAATGTTTACTCAAGCTATGTTTGATAATGTCTTCTAACCTTTCTTGGGCAGAAAACAAGGTAGCGGCCTCACCTTCACGTAATATTTGAACCACGTGATTTGCTATGCGCATATCAGTTACCTTAAGGCTTGCTTGTTTTTGTACAACTTGACTGGTTGGTAGTGTCGTAATCTCAGGTGCAATAATTAAATGACTTGGTGAGCTAGCACAGCCGCTTAATAAAGTGATGATTATAGCGGTTGCCGCTAATAAAGCCTTTTTAAATTTCATGTAAATAGTTCGCTTTTTGTCTTTGTGGATAGTTTATTTAATGGCGGTTTGAGTGACAAATTTTTCGTTACTCGCTATAAGCTTTTCATTGCCAAATATGCGCTTTAACTTTATATGATAAGCTAATTGTCGATTACCAATAATGCGTAATTCACCACCTTTTCTCAATACTCTATGACTGTCTTTAAACATTTGCCATGCAATATGGTCTGTGGTGGCGGTTTGTTGATGAAATGGAGGGTTACATAAAATTAAATCAACACTGTTACTTTCTATATTGGTTAAGCAATCATTGAGTTGAAATTTACATTGCTTTGCTAGCTCAGGCAGGTTTGTCTCAATATTAGTTTGTGCACTGGTAATGGCCATGTGCGATTCATCGACAAACTGAATACAGGCGCTGGGTTGATTTGCTAATATAGTTAAGCCAATAACGCCATTACCACAACCTAAATCGATCACTTGGCTATCTTTGTCCACACAAGGTAAGTTTTCTATAAAATAACGTGCGCCGATATCAAGCTTTTCTCTTGCATAAACATTCGCATGATTGCTAATTAAAAAATCGCGTTTTAAGGTCTGATTTGTTAATGGCCATACTGTTGGAAAAGGCGATGTATAGGATTGCTTTTGATCAAACAGACAAAAGACTAAGCGCGCTTTTTTTACCGCTAGTGATGTTGTCGTCGTGCCTAAATATTTTTCAAATAATGATAGTGTAGAACGATGAATGTCTTTAGCACGATCGGCGGCAATAAAAACAGGTCTTTTGTCTTCACTATATTGGTCAATGCTGTTTTTTATTTGGATTAATTGTTCAATGAGTAAAGATTTGCTTTTTGGAATCTTATATAAAATAACATCAATGCCTGTTGGTAAAGGCTCTAAGCTATTAAGTTGTGTGATATTTGCATTATTAAGCTGATTTTGGCTAACGTTATGAGCAATACCTTGGCTACTGACATATGAGTCATTAATACAAAAAACTTCAGTAGAACTTGTTGGTAAATTAACAGCTAAAGGGGAGCAAAAGTGTGTTGTTAAGGCGCCAAATGCATCATTAAAAAGGAGTACTCTGGCAGCCTCTGAAATTAACTGTTCTTCCTTAATATGATTGAGTATATATTCATCACTAGCATCCCAAGCTTGTAAACTACGATTTACTTGCATTAAAGGAAAACGGGAAAGCGTTAATTGTTTGTCATTTATAAAGAAGGGACTTAGCATAGTAAAGGTATGAGTGATAATAAATTGAAGTAAGCTATTGTGACATATTTACATCGGTATCGCGTTAATTTTTGTTGCTTGAAGGAGCTAAAGTTGATTAGAATAAAACCTTAATGACACCATTAGGTTAGCTGTAAAACAAGATGATTTGTCTATTTATTCGTAGCATCTCATCGTAAATTAGCTAAAATTACTAATGCCTCCCACTTCTAGAGAAAAATAATGTCTATCGCATCAGCCATTGAACAAAAACTTTTATCCGCTTTTTCACCGTTACACCTCGATGTAATTAATGAAAGTAATAATCATAACGTACCGCCAGGTAGTGAATCTCATTTTAAAGTTACAATCGTGTCCAATAACTTTGAAAATGAACGATTAATCAAACGCCACCGTGCTGTTAATTCTGTTTTGGCAGAGGAGTTGGCTGAAAAAATACATGCTTTGGCGCTACACACTTATACAGAAAAAGAATGGCATGATTATTATGCAGAAAACACACCTTTATCGCCAAATTGCCTAGGTGGTGGGAAATAAGTTATACGTATAAAGTGCTATCAATAGTGATGTATTTTGATATGACTTGTTGATATAAATGCTATACCTAACCCATTTCAATATGTAGAATAGACGTGTAAATTGCTCTTACCTTTAAACGCGAGAAATAAGGTATAAGAGTGAAAATTTCTTCTTAATAAAAACAATCTAAAAAGGTTTTCTTATGGTAATCAAGCCAAAAATTCGTGGTTTTATTTGTACTAATGCTCACCCTGCTGGTTGTGAAGCGCATGTGCAAGAGCAAATTTCTTATGTTAAAAGTCAAGCATATGGTGACACTGGACCAAAAAATGTTCTAGTCATTGGTTCTTCAACTGGCTATGGCTTGGCTTCACGTATCACCGCAACTTTTGGCCATAATGCTAATACGCTAGGTATTTTCTTTGAAAAACCACCAACAGTTAAGAAAACTGGCTCAGCAGGTTGGTACAATACAGCTGCTTTTCAAAAGGCTGCAGATGAAGCAGGCGTTTATTCGAAAAACATTAACGGCGATGCCTTTTCTCACGAGATTAAAGCGCAAGCGATTGAAGCAATTAAAGCTGATATGGGTAAAATTGATTTAGTTATATATTCATTAGCATCACCACGTAGAACTGATCCTGATACCGGTGAAGTTTATTCTTCAACGTTAAAGCCAATTGGTCAAAGTGTTACCACGAAAAACTTAAATACATCAAAACGTGTAATTGATTCAATCTCTGTTGAAGCAGCTGATGACACTGAAATTCAAGGGACTATTGATGTTATGGGCGGTGCTGACTGGGAATTATGGTTAAACGCTTTAAAAGATGCTGACGTATTAGCACAAGGCGTTCAAACAGTTGCTTATACCTATATAGGTAAAGAGTTAACATGGCCAATTTACGGTAAAGCAACAATCGGTAAAGCGAAAGAAGATTTAGATAGAGCTGCAACGGCTATTAATTCGGTAACAGCCGATATTGATGGTCAAGCGCGTGTTACTTCTTTAAATGCCGTTGTAACACAAGCAAGCTCAGCGATTCCAATTATGCCTCTTTACATTTCAGCTATGTTTAAAGTGATGAAAGCTGACGGCACTTATGAAGGGTGTATTGAACAAATATCTAATTTGTTTAAAGAAAATATTTATAGCAATAGTCCGCGTCTTGATGAGCAAGGGCGTTTCCGCCAAAACTATAAAGAGCTAGAAGATAGTGTCCAGCAACGTATTACCGATATATGGAATACTGTTGATACTGATACAATTGATGATATGACTGATTATATTGGCTATCACAATGAGTTCTTAAAACTGTTCGGTTTTGGTGTCGACGGTGTTGATTATGATGAAGATCTTAGCCCTGAAGTTGAAATTAACAACTTGAGTTAAGTCGCTAATAAAGAACAAACTTTAAAAGCCGATGCATTGTCACCGGTTTTTTTATGCACAAAGCTAACTGATATGAGTAATGCCCGAAGGGCTAACTAAAAGCTGCTTTCTAAATAAAGTTGTTAGAAGTTAAGCGTGATTAAGCACTCTGATTAATATTAATGCTGTGGTTTGCACTATTTACCGAAAATACTCCACTCCTTATTTTGAATATAAACAGCATTTATCTAGTAGAACCTACGAAAAAAAAGTACAGCTGCCCCTGAATTAGCTAAAGAAGTTTAGCTAATTCAAATAACACTATTTGACTAAAACACACCTGACTTTGGGGTTAAAATACAGCTTTTTGAATAAAGTATAAAAAAGAGGTAATCGGTTGATTACCTCTGATTTTTAATTAGCCCCTATAAATCCAGGCTGTTTTATAAACAATAGGTACTACTATAGCCTAAAGTCTAAAGAAATTTTCTCTCTGAGCGTAGAACAAAAAATGCTTTTTGTGGTAGTATTTGCGCCAGAAAAATTTAACTTAGAGCCAGTGGGTCTAATAATATTATCTTGAGTTTTTATTTAGGTTAATATTTTGGTCTTACTGAAATACACTGAAATTGATAATTTTATTTTATCTAATTGATATTTATGTTTTTTATAATATTAATGTTAATTGGATATGTTAAGTAACTAATTTTCATACTCCCATCAAAAGTAGTGCGAGTGTTTATGATTACAATAAAAAAAGGCTTAGATGTTCCTATACAAGGTGCACCGCAGCAGGTAATCCATGATGGTCCGTCCATCAAAACCGTTGCAACATTAGGTGAAGAGTTTGTGGGTATGCGTCCAACCATGTTTGTTAAAGTGGGTGATCGCGTTAAAAAAGGTCAGGTAATTTTTGAAGATAAAAAGAACCTTGGCGTTAAATTCACAGCTCAAGCTGCCGGTGTCGTTACAGAAATCAACCGTGGTGAAAAACGTGTTTTACAATCAGTAGTTATCGAGGTCGATGGCGATGATCAAATTACGTTTACCAGCTACCCAGCTAATGAACTAGGTTCTATCTCTCGAGAAGATGTAGCGAAAACCTTAGTTGATTCAGGTCTGTGGACTGCATTAAGAACTCGCCCATTTAGCAAAATACCTGCAATAGACTCGACTGCAGCGGCAATCTTTGTTAGCGCAATGGATACTAATCCTCTTGCGGCTGATCCAGAAGTTGTTATTGGCGAACAAGCAGAAGCGTTCAAGAATGGTTTAACCATTTTATCTAGTTTAACTGACGGTGAAGTATTCGTTAGTAAAGCACCAGGTGCGAACATTCCTGTTACTGACAAAGCACAAGTAAATGAATTTGCAGGTAAGCATCCTGCAGGCCTAGTTGGCACACATATTCATTTCTTAAAGTCAGCTAGTGCAGATAAATTTGTTTGGCACCTTGGTTACCAAGATGTTATCGCTTTTGGTAAGTTATTTACTACAGGTGAGATTGATTGCACACGTGTTATTTCATTAGCTGGCCCTGTAACAAAGAAAGCGCGATTAATTCGTACCGTATTAGGCGCTAATACAGCTGAGCTAACTGCGGATGAAGTAACTCATAGTGATATTCGTGTCGTTTCCGGTTCACTGTTAATGGGCTCAACTGCACAGGCTGTACACGGCTACTTAGGTCGTTATCATGTACAAGTTTCAGTATTACGCGAAGGTCGTGAAAAAGAATTTATGGGTTATATGTACCCAGGACCTAATAAATTTTCTGTTACACGTGCTTATATGTCTCACTTCTCTCCGAAGAAGTTATTTAATATGACCACCACTACCAATGGTAGTGAACGTTCTATGGTACCAATTGGTAACTTTGAACGTGTGATGCCTTTAGATATTTTACCTACCATGTTATTGCGTGATTTAGTTGCCGGTGATACCGACACAGCTCAACAACTTGGTGCTTTAGAGTTAGATGAAGAAGATTTAGCGCTTTGTACATTTGTTTGCCCAGGCAAAACAGATTACGGCGTATACCTTCGTAATTGCCTAACCACAATTGAAAAGGAAGGTTAGTCATGGGCTTGAAAAAGTTTATTGAAGATATAGAACCGCACTTTGAAAAAGGCGGTAAACACGAAAAGTGGTTTGCGCTTTATGAAGCTGTTGCTACGGGGTTATTTACTCCGGGCTATGTGAATAAAGGTAAAACACATGTACGTGATAGCATTGATTTAAAGCGTATTATGATTACTGTATGGCTAGCGGTATTCCCTGCTATGTTTTTTGGTATGTATAATATTGGCTATCAAGCAGTAGATGCGTTAGCTGCTGGTTATGCTATTCCTGATACATGGCAAACAGCTTTATTTGCGATGCTTGGTGGCTCTTTAAGTGCTAATTCTGGTGGGTTCGATATGATGCTATATGGCGCCGTATTCTTCCTCCCTATTTATGCTGTCACCTTTATTGTTGGTGGCTTTTGGGAAGTACTCTTTGCAGCTGTACGTGGACATGAAGTAAATGAAGGTTTCTTCGTTTCTTCGATATTGTTTGCGTTAATATTGCCTGCTTCGATTCCTTTATGGCAAGTGGCTATCGGTATTACTTTCGGTATTGTTATTGCTAAAGAAGTGTTTGGTGGTACTGGTAAGAACTTCTTAAACCCAGCACTAGCCGGCCGTGCATTTTTATTCTTTGCATATCCTAGCCAAATTTCTGGTGACACCGTTTGGGTTGCTGCCGATGGTTTCTCTGGCGCTACAATGTTAAGTGCTGCTAACCAAGGGTTAGTTGACTATTCAATGAATGCTGATTGGTGGAATGCTTTCTGGGGTCTTATTCCAGGCTCTGTTGGTGAAGTTTCTACATTTGCAATTTTACTTGGTGGTGCTTACATACTTTATAAAGGTATTGCTTCATGGCGTATCGTGTTAGGTGTGTTTGGCGGTATGGTTGCAACTTCATTCTTATTCAACCTTATTGGTAGTGATACGAATACTATGTTTGCTATGCCTTGGCATTGGCACCTAGTTATTGGTGGTTTTGCTTTCGGTATGATGTTTATGGCAACTGACCCTGTTTCAGCTTCTTTTACTAACACTGGTAAATACTGGTTTGGTGCGTTAGTTGGAGTTATGGTGGTGTTAGTTCGTGTAGTTAATCCAGCATTCCCAGAAGGCATGATGTTAGCTATCTTATTTGCTAACTTGTTTGCACCTTTGTTCGACTACTTTGTTGTTCAAGGCAATATCAAACGGAGGCTTGCTCGTAATGTCTAGTAATAAAGAAACTGTCAGCAAAACGTTAGGTTTTGTATTTATTGTTTGTTTAGTCTGTGCTGCTTTAGTGTCTATTTCTGCTATTGGTTTGAAACCATTACAGCAAGCTAACAAATTACTTGATAAACAAACTAAAATTCTTGAAGCGTCTGGTCTACTTGAAAAAGCAGGTACAGATATAGTTGGTACTTATACTAAGTTTGTTGAGGCTAAAATGATTGACCTGAAAACAGGTACGATTATTAAAGGTGATACAGACATCTTTGACGAGCGTTCAGACTCTCGTGATGCGAGTAAAAGTACTAAGCCAGAAAATGATATAGCCGGCCTTAGTCGTCGTGCCGATCGTGCTGTTATTTATTTAGTAAAAGATGAACAAAATCAGTTAAACACCATAGTACTACCTATTGTTGGCTCGGGTTTATGGGACTTAATGTATGGTTTTGTTGGTCTAGCTCCTGACTTAAATACTGTTCGAAGTGTTGTTTACTCTGATCTTAAAGAAACTCCAGGATTAGGTGCAGAAGTACTTAACCCTAAATGGAAAGCTTTATGGCCAGGTAAGAAAATGTACAACGAACAAGGCGAACCAGCGATTCAGTTGGTTAAAGGTGGCGCTAAAAAAGATGATGCTCACGGTGTTGATGGATTATCTGGTGCTACATTGACCAGTAATGGTGTGACAAGCACATTACGCTTTTGGTTAGGTACAGAGGGCTATGGTCCTTTCGTTGCTAATTTTAAAAATGGAGGGCTTGATTAATGTCTTCAGATAATAAAAAAGTTCTTTTTGGACCTGTTGTAGATAATAACCCTATTGCGCTGCAGGTGCTGGGTGTTTGTTCTGCGTTAGCGGTTACAAGTTCAATGGCCAATGCGTTAGTTATGACTATTGCGGTTGTACTAGTAACAGCATTTTCTAACTTGTTTATCTCTGCAATTCGTAATCAAATACCGTCAAGTGTACGTATTATCGTACAAATGGCGATTATTGCTTCGTTAGTTATTGTAGTTGACCAAGTATTGAAAGCTTTCTCTTATCAATTATCAAAAGAGCTATCTGTATTTATTGGCTTGATCATTACAAACTGTATTGTAATGGGACGTGCTGAAGCCTTCGCGATGAAGGAAAAACCAGGTATAAGCTTTTTAGACGGTATAGGAAATGGCTTAGGCTACGGTGCTGTCTTAATGGTTGTTGCTTTTTTCCGTGAATTATTTGGTTTTGGAACTATATTCGGTATTGAAGTCTTTAAATTGGTTCAGAACGATGGTTGGTATCAAGGTAACGGTTTGTTAGTGTTACCTTTTAGTTCATTCTTCGTTATTGGTTTAATTATCTGGGCTGTGCGCCAGTGGAAACCAGAACAAGTTGAGGAAGATTAATCATGGAACATTATTTAAGTATTTTTATTAAAACCATATTTATTGAAAATATGGCGTTAAGCTTCTTCTTAGGTATGTGTACTTTCTTAGCTGTATCGAAGAAAGTTAGCACAGCGATTGGCCTTGGTGTTGCGGTTGTTGTGGTACTAGGTTTAGCTGTTCCAGCAAACCAAGTTATCTATCAAGCAATTTTAGCACCTGGTGCATTAGATTCTTTGATGGGTATTACTAACCCGAAAGAATCTATTGATTTAAGCTTTTTGTCATTTATTACCTTTATCGGTGTAATTGCTGCTTTAGTACAAATTTTGGAAATGATTTTAGATAAATATTTCCCTGCTTTGTATCAAGCGCTTGGTATCTTCTTACCTTTAATTACCGTTAACTGTGCTATTTTTGGTGCGGTGTCATTTATGGTTGCGAAAAATCTTACTCTTGGCGAAAGTGTTGTTTACGGCATTGGTTCAGGTGTAGGTTGGATGTTAGCAATCGTATTAATGGCTGGCTTACGTGAAAAGATGAAATACTCTGACGTGCCAAATGGCTTAAAAGGTTTAGGTATTACGTTTATTACCGCAGGACTAATGGCTTTTGGCTTTTTGTCTTTCGGCGGTATCTCACTGTAACTATTTAGATAAAAATATAAGGAAAGGTCGATGGAAATTATTCTCGGCGTATCGATGTTCACAGCGATAGTTATTGCCTTAGTATTAGTAATTTTATTTGCTAAGTCTAAGTTAGTATCAAGTGGTGACATTACGATTAGCATAAACGGTGATCCGGAAAAGGCGGTAACTACTGCTGCGGGTGGTAAATTATTAGGTGCTCTTGCTGATCAAGGTATATTTATTCCTTCAGCTTGTGGTGGCGGTGGTACATGTGGCCAATGTCGCGTAGACGTGCATTCAGGCGGCGGTGATATTCTGCCTACTGAAGAAGGTCATATTACCAAGCGTGAAGCTAAAGAAGGTTGTCGTTTAGCTTGTCAAGTTGCTGTTAAGCAAGATATGGAAATTGAAGTAGAAGATGAAATCTTCGGTGTTCAACAATGGGAATGTGAAGTTATCTCTAATGATAGCAAAGCAACTTTCATTAAAGAGCTTAAACTTCAAATTCCTAATGGTGAGTCTGTACCGTTTAAAGCGGGTGGTTATATTCAAATAGAAGCACCAGCACATCATGTTAAATACAAAGACTTTGATATTGACGAGCAGTATAGAGGCGATTGGAATCATTTTGGTTTCTTTGATGTTGAATCAAAAGTAGATGAACCAACATTACGTGCTTATTCAATGGCAAACTACCCTGAAGAAGAAGGCATTATAATGCTGAACGTGCGTATCGCTACGCCACCTCCAGGACGTTTACACTTACCAGCAGGTAAAATGTCATCTTTCATCTTTAATCTTAAAGCTGGTGATAAAGTGACTATTTCAGGTCCATTTGGTGAGTTCTTCGCGAAAGAAACTGATAATGAAATGGTATTTATCGGTGGTGGTGCTGGTATGGCACCAATGCGCTCACATATCTTTGATCAACTTAAGCGTTTAAAATCTAAGCGTAAGATGACTTTCTGGTATGGTGCACGTTCTAAACGTGAAATGTTCTATGAAGATGATTATAACGGCTTAGCTGCCGATAATGATAACTTCCAATGGCATGTTGCATTATCTGATCCACAACCAGAAGATAACTGGGAAGGTATGACTGGTTTCATTCATAATGTTCTTTATGAAGAATATTTGAAAGATCATGAAGCACCTGAAGATTGTGAGTACTACATGTGTGGTCCTCCAATGATGAATGCTGCTGTTATCCATATGCTTAAAGATTTAGGTGTAGAGGATGAGAACATCTTATTAGATGACTTCGGTGGCTAATAGTTTATGTTAACTTGCCTATTGACTTGACTTCCTCGTCGGCTGTGCTCATTGACTAACGTCAACTCTGCGCAGCCTTCTTGAACTAAAGGCAATATTCAGCGTTAAAATTAAACTATTACTCAACGAACAGTATTTGAAATAAAGACGACTTAGGTCGTCTTTATTATTTATATAACTATATTTTTAAAGTATGTTTATCTAAATAATAAACTTGGACAGTTCAAATGAATAAAATCAAACTAATGTTTGCTATTGTTTTAGCTATTACATTAACCGCTTGTTTCCCTAGTAATAACTCCCCCAAAACAGAAATTTTACTGCAAGGGCGTACCATGGGGACTACGTATAACATCAAGGTTGTTGCCACTGTTGAACAGGTTGAGGCATTACAATTACAGAATAAAATTGATGCTGTGTTAAAGCAAGTGAACCAAGAAATGTCAACTTATATTCCTGATTCAGAGATATCGTTGTTTAACAAATTTGAATCAACCGAGCCGGTGGAAGTATCTGCTGGCTTTTCCCGTGTATTAGAAGAGTCAATTCGTTTAGGCAATCTAAGCAATGGTAAGTTAGATATTACAGTAGGCCCATTAGTTAACCTCTGGGGGTTTGGCCCAGAGCAGCGTCCAGAAAAAGTGCCTACTGATAAGATATTAATAAATACATTATCGAAAATTGGTTTGAAAAACTTACATTTAGTTGGCAATAAACTATCGAAAGATATTCCTGAGCTATATATTGATTTATCAACAACTGCTAAGGCTGTCTCTTATACACATCTGACGCTGCCGACGATCTACTCTGTGTAGAT
>OJCW01000501.1_pt1 | contig 12752 bp, 8 predicted proteins | sample 1592461 | NCBI WGS metagenome assembly OJCW01 (sample SAMN05416884, study PRJEB24817) | seawater metagenome | isolation source: Sea water | place: Canada:Atlantic | collected 2013-11 | reverse complement strand
TCTACACAGAGTAGATCGTCGGCAGCGTCAGATGTGTATAAGAGACAGATCTTTTACTTTATCTTTAAAGGTGAGCAAATGAAAAATTAATGGGGTGGAAATGTTGTAAGGAAGATTGCCAAAAATACGTAATGGCTTTTCATCTGTTGCTAACTCTGCGAAGTTAAAGTTTAAAGCGTCGGTTTCATAAATAGTTAAATGCGGCGCTAGAAATGGATGATGACGTAATCTTTTTGCTAAGTCTCTATCAAGTTCAACGACGGAAAGTTTTTTTGCTCTTTCTATTACGGGCTCAGTTAGTGCGCCTAGACCTGGGCCTATCTCAACTAAATTCTCACCAGGCTCTGGGTTAATCGCATCAATAATATCACTGATAACGGCATCATTATGAAGAAAGTTTTGACCAAAGCGTTTTTTTGCCTGGTGACCTAAGTGGGTTTTACTGTTCATTAAAGTATCTCTATTGTCAGGCCAGCCTGATCCTCATTATTTGCTACTATCGACTAAGCTGATTGCACTGCTAATAGCTTCTATCATACTACCGGAATCCGCTTCACCAACACCTGCTAGCTCTAATGCAGTTCCATGGTCAACCGAGGTACGTATAAAAGGTAAACCTAGGGTTATGTTAACGGATGAGCCAAAACCTTTATACTTTAATACAGGTAAGCCTTGGTCATGATACATACTTAAAATAGCATCAGCATCATCTAAGTATTTTTCTTGGAATATGGTATCTGCAGGTAAGGGACCAATTATATCAATGCCTTCGGCTCTAAGCTCTGTAAATGCAGGATCCATGATTTCTATTTCTTCTCGACCTAGATGACCATCTTCACCGGCATGAGGGTTAATGCCACAAGCATATATTTTTGGATTTTTTATACCAAACTTATCCTGTAAATCTTTATGAAGTATTCGCGTAACTTTCTGTAAACGCTCAAAGGTAATAGCTTTAGCAACATAGGCAAGTGGTATGTGTGTAGTCACCAAGGCAACTCGTAAACCTTTAGTGGCTAACATCATGACTACATCAGAGCAGTTAGCTTGGTGGGCAAAAAACTCAGTATGACCACTAAAAGGCACACCCGATTTGTTGATTAAACCTTTATGTACGGGACCTGTTACAATGGCTTCAAACTCCCCTGACATGTTTTTATCGCTAGCCACTTGAAGGGTTTCAACAACATAAGCGCCATTATTTGCATCAAGTGTACCGGCGATACAGGGCTGAGCAAGCGGGATATCTAAAATAGTTAATGTGCCAGCTACGTGCGGTTGAGCTTCTAAGCTAGCATCATAGTCGATTAATGTTACGGGTAAACTTAGTTGCGCGGCACGTTGCTTGATAAGCTCCTTAGAGGCAACAACTACAAGTTGCACTGGCCAAGGTTGCTGCGCTAGAGAAATAACTAAATCAGGTCCTATACCTGCCGGTTCTCCGGGAGTAATTGCTATGCGGTTAGTCATTTCTATTCATCCTGTTCAAAAATTTCAATGTAAGCTTCATCACGGGTTTCTTTTATCCATCTGGCACTTTCAACACCAAATTTTCGGTTATGTATTATCTGATACGCGCGGTTTTTATTCATTTGTGAAGTTGCATCTGTCATGCGTCGATCGTTTAGTTGAATTATATGCCAGCCAAAAGATGAGCGAAATGGTTTGTGGTATTGGCCTACTTCCATGGTAGCCAATGCATCTTTAAATGCAGGGTCATATTGTTTAGGATCAGACCAACCTAAGTCTCCACCACGTACAGAGGTAGGTCCCTCCGAAAACTCTTTAGCTAGGTCGGCGAATTTAGCATCCCCAGCATTAATTTTATCAAGCATCCCTTGTAATTGCGCTTCGGCTTTTGCTTCACTGAGAATAATTGATGGTTTGATTAATATATGACTGGCTTTCACTTCCTCTACTTCAACAATTTGACGACCGCGAATATCGAGTACTTTAACAATGCTGAAACCCAAACCTGTTCGAATTGGGCCTACGACTGTGTCTTTATTTTTTCCCGCTATTAGTTCTGAAAATAGCGTCGGCATTTCGTTGATGTTTTTCCAGCCTAAGTCACCACCTTCTAAAGCATTTGCTCCTCCTGATGAAGCGATAGCAACTTTAGTGAAGTCTGAACCACTATTAAGTAATTCAATGACTTTATCTGCACGCTCTTTACTGGCATGCATCTCAGATTGTGATGCATCAGAAGGGAATTTAATTAAAATATGCCCAAGGTGATACTCAACATCATTGTTAGTTTGTTCCTTCATTAAGCTTAATAAATTAGAGACCTCTTGCGGTGATATATAAATACGTCGTCTAACACTATTTCGGCGCACTTCACTTGAAATAAGTTCCGTTCGAACATTTTCACGGTACTGCTCATAATTTTCACCACTGTTTACTATTGTTTGGCGAAACTGAGGTAAACTTAACTTGTTTTCCTTGGCCATATTGGCAATCGATTGTTCTAATTGAGAGTCACTAACTTGTACGCCCATTCGTTCGCCAATTTGTACAATTAAACTGTCATTAATGAGTTTATCCATGACCTGTATGCGTAGCGCTTTGTCAGATGGGAGTGACTGGCTATTTTTTTTTGCTTGTTGCTTAACGCTTTTAAGTAAACCTGTTACCTCAGATTCAAGCACTACACCGGAGTTAACAATTGCGGCAACTTTGTCTAGTATTTCTTCCTTGGCTTGAGCTTGTGCATTAAAACCTGCGTATAAAGTACAGGTGAGGGCTAATATTTTAACTAAATTTTTCATGAATTATACATCTTGGTTATAGTGCTTTGTTAATTTCTATATGTTTGACGAATAGACGTTTTAATTACTAATTTTGTAAGTAGTATGGACGTTTATAACCGAAAATACTTGAATCAAACATTTCTTGTGTGCCAATAGGCCCTTGTTTGCCATTTAGCCCCTTGATGATGAACTGTAGCATGAAACCACTATTAAATTCATCGCGGTTTTCATTGAACAAGCCATCATCACTTAAGTTTGAGCTTATATGTTTATGATACGCAACACGTATTGCCCAGCAGCAACTTTCATACTGAAAGCCAGCATAACTTTCTAAAGCACGGCTCTGTTTCAAGTCCTGGGTATATCGCCCGACAAAAGCCCAGTCTTTATTAATAGCGAAGCTTGTTAATAGTGACGATTGCTCTAAGCTATTACCTGAGACATTACGAGTGTACCTATGGTTCAATTGAACTGAATTATATTTATCTATTTGGTAATTTAGCGATACTTGGCTTTTATTGGTAAAGTTATCTATTGTATTGTATTGAATGTCACTACTTATTTGCCATTGTTGATTTAAGCGATAAAATAAATTTGCGGCAACAGACGATTTTTGACTTTTGAAAGTGTCATTATTAGTGTTATCAGCATTAATTAGCTCATCAAAAGTATTGTTATCTGATAAATATTGTATCCGACCAACACTTAATCGAAATATCTCTAAATTTGATTGATCAAGTACGCGGCTTGTTATACCCCAAGTATATTGATTAGCACCGGCAATGCGATCTAAGCCGCTATAACTTTTGTCTCTAAATAAACCATTATAATCATCTTGTAAATTAGTTGTATCGTAAAGGCCTATCTCTGTTTGATCTTTCTCAGGGATATACAAATATTGTATTTGTGGTTCTATTGTATGCGTGTAATTATGACCGAATAAAGAGAGTGTTCTATCAAAATTTATCCCTCCATGAAATCTTACTTTAGGTAAAGAGCGATTAGCATTCTTGGCTAATTGGCTTCCTGGTTGAATATCACTTTGTTGGTAATAGGTATGCATTAACTTAAATTCGGAATTAAAAAACCAAGCAGGGGTTGATACAGGAAAACTTAAACCCGCTTCGGCATGGTATCTATTAGCGCTGACTTGTTGATTGGTTTCTGCCTTAAAATTAGTTAGCTCAGAATAAAGCTCAAACTGGCCTCGTAATGTTTGCTCTGAGAAAAGAGTAAAAGGCTGTAGGGCTAAAATATCAATGTGAGGTAAGGTTTTATAGCTTGGCTCATGGTTACCAAGTATTTCAAAATCTTGAATTTTTATTGTGGTTTGCCAGTTTTTACCAAAATAAGAAAGCTCACCTATTTGATACAAATAAGCATCATTGGAGTTATATTCACTCGAACCAATATCGACTAAATAGTTATCATCACTGATGGTAGTATAATCAAGATAAGCGCGAAAACCATCTGAAAAGGTGCCCACATGTTGTAATCTTGCAAGATAGCGAGCGTCATTATCTGATGTTAATGCACTATCTTTATTTAAATATTCTACTTTAATATTACCAGACTGTAATTCGCTTAAGTAGCGAACCTCAGTCTTTAATTGTAACCCGCGTTTAGACATATAATGAGGGGTAATAGTCGCGTCTAAAGACGGGGCTATATTCCAATAATAAGGCGTTTCAATCTCCAATCCTGAATTACTGGAGCTACTAATTTTAGGATATAAAAAACCACTTTTACGCTGTTTTGATACAGGAAAAGAAAAATAAGGTAAATAGAAAACAGGTATATCAAAGAGTCGAACTTGCGCATGGTAAGCTTCGCCAACGCTTCCGTCAGCTGATATGTCTATTTCAGATGCTTTTATCTGCCAGTCAGGCTTATCACCTGTGCAAGTTGTATAAGTTGAATCTAATAAGCTTAAACCATCTGTTGAATTAATGTGTAACTCACCAGCACTACCATTGCCTGGGGTGCCATACAATCGGTATGAGGTATTGAGCATAATGCTGGATTCTTCATTTTTACTGGCATTTAATTCATCAGCAAGTATATCAATACTTTGATTTTGATAATGTATATTGCCTTGTGCATTGAATGTCATCAGTAATCGATCAAAGGCAAGTTGATTAGCGGTGATGGTTTGGCTTTTGTCAATTAGCGTGACGTCACCACTAAACTTGGCAACTTGGTCTTGTTTAATGCTTGAGAACTTTGATGTTATGCGAATACTATCATCGGTAACTTGCACAGCATTGTCTGAGAGGGGTATAAAATCAGGGATGGCACATTGAAGCTGTGGTTGTGCAGATGTTTGCTCAGCGGTAACCGTAAACGTAGGTAAAGACAATGTCACCGTTAATAAAGCGCTATAGGGAATAAGTTGTCGGAAAAAAAGCATTTATTTTTAAAGGTTATCTTAAATATACGTGATGAAGCGTATATGATATAGGAAATATAATTTGGTAGCTATAGCCAAACTCTCTTCTTATGTTGGTTTGCGGTAGATGTAGCACGTAATGAGTAAATAAAAAAATAAGGTAATAAAATAAGCATGCGTATTTGGGGGAAGGTTTTAGGATTTTTATTTGGCTTTATGCTGAGTAAAAGTTTATTTGGCGCGTTATTCGGTCTTTGGCTTGGTCATATGTTTGATCGCGCTAGAGGGTTTAATTTTGATGGCACAACAGGCGGAAAATCTGATGATGTCGCTCGTCAAGCGGCCTTTTTCTATACTACTTTTTCGGTTATGGGACATGTTGCTAAAGCTAAAGGCCAGGTGACTAACCATGAAATTGCTTTTGCGAATGCTTATATGGATAAGCTGGGATTATCGAGTGAGTTACGAGAACAAGCTCAGGATGCTTTTCGGGAAGGGAAATCAGATGGATTCCCACTCAAAGATCGCTTAGTTAAATTTAAGAAAATTTGCGGTAATCGTCATGATCTACGCTTAATGTTTTTAGAAATTCAAATTCAAGTTGCTTTCTCTGATGGCGATTTAGATAGTAAAGAACGCGAAGTCTTACACACAATTGCGAAACTTTTAGGTTACTCAGCTCGTCAGTTAGATAATTTATTAGAAATGATTATTGCTAGTGCTGCTTTTCATCAACAACCAGGGCAAGGCTATCAGCAATTTAATGGTGAGAATGCTCCAACAAGAGCAGGACAACTTGATAATGCTTATAAAGTTTTGGGCGTGAGTAAAGAAACCTCACTTAAAGATATCAAAAAAGCTTATCGAAAATTAATGTCGCAACATCACCCAGATAAATTAATAGCAAAAGGCTTGCCACCAGCGATGATGGAAGCAGCGAAAGAAAAAACGCAGGATATTCAAGCGGCTTATGACATTATTTCAAAGCAAAGTAAGTAACGTATAGCTGCGCTTTGATGAGGAACGTGCGATTGTGGCCAATTATGGGGTATTATCATCGTACTAGCTTAGGCGCTCTACCAACCTATATGTTTTAACCAGCCATTAATTTGAACAAGTAGCTCTTGTTCAGGGTAATAGCCACTTGCGTTATTAGTGAGCTGTCGTTGGCGATAATAGGCTTTTAATTCTTGCTTTGCAATAAGTAAACGCTGTGCTGCTTTAGCTAGCACAATAGGGTTGTCGTATTGCAGGTATAAATCTAATACAGGGTATTCACTGTTGGCTAATGTCTTAGCAAAGGTGGTATTGGCTTCATTTATCAATTCATTGCTTGTTAATAAGAAACTACTTAATAAGATTAAAGCATTTGGCGTACTATTTTTAGTTGCAGCTTGTTGGTCAAAGATATCAACTAACATAGCGCCATGATTTCCTTGGGCAATAACAATAACAATACCTGGATATTCTTTACTTTTAGTCATAACGGCACTGATTAAGGCTGCTAATTCTGTTTTATATTGATCAATAATTAGCTTGTTTTCTTGTTTTTGTTCGTCAACTTTAAGCGCTTTAGAGGGAAAGTCATTAGGTATACTTGTGGGCTGAATACTAATGGTAGTCCAACCTTGCTTAGGTAGTGCAGTACGTAAAAAATTAATAGCTTTAGGATTAACAGCCCCTTGTTGCCAATCGGGCAGTAAGACTGCAACTCCTTTATTATTTACGCTAGTATTTTCATTAATTAAAGTGAGGTAATCATTTGGGCCAGCAAGAATGGGAGTAACACTGTTAGCGGGAATATAGTGTGTTAAGTCTTCTTTGTGCTGCTTTTCTAATGAAATAGGTAAAGGGATGGCTGGTTTTTTATCTGCTTTGTTGTTGGTTTGATTTTCTGTCTGGACACCAATATCATCTTGCTTGTTTGGTTGCGCAAGCACCGTTATAGTCGTGCATAAAAATAGCAATACTATGAGTCTAAGCTTGGATAACACTTGCACATTACTTCCTTTGTTTATTTGTTTAATAATGCTATATCGGCTTCTAGATAAAAAGCCTTAGTGCTATTATTTCATGACTGAAACGATAAGCACGCTAATAAGTTAATGTTGAAGGCTAATTAATCAAAGGGGCAAGGAGCTACAAAACAGAGTAATTCACCAGTGACCGGGTGAGTTAAACTTAAATTCCTTGCATGAAGTTGTAACCTTGGGCTAACTGCCAGCGCTTTTTCATGAGCATACAGTCGGTCACCTAAAATAGGATGACCTAAGGCTAACATATGTACTCTTAGCTGATGAGAACGGCCAGTAACAGGCCTAAGCTCAATTAAGGTACTTTCATCGCCTGAACCCAATGTGGAATAGCTAAGAACACTGTAATTTGTCAGTGATTTTTTTCCATTTTCATGATCAACCATTTGTTTTGGTCTGTTTGGCCAATCGCAAATTAGCGGTAAATCGACGCTACCTTCAATCTCAATCACTTTACCAAAAACACGTGCTATATAACTTTTTTTAGTTTTTCGTTGTTCAAACTGCCGGCTAATGGCTACATGGGCTGGTTTATTCAATGCCATGATGATGATGCCAGAGGTCGCCATATCTAAACGGTGCACAATAGTGGCGGTGGGCAATACGCGTTTCACTCGGTTTTGTAGGCAGTCTTGATGCTCTGGCAAACGTCCAGGAACACTCAATAAACCACTGCTTTTATTGAGTACAACTATATCCTTATCTTGAAAAATAATATCAAGATAAGGGGACATAGGTGGCTGATAAACAAAGTCAGGATTAGCAGCCATTAGTGTGTTACCACTATCATACGAACCGCTTCAAAGGTTAGCTGCGCTTTATCGATATAATGGGTTAATTCATCTTGTTGGTGAGTAAGAAAGTCAATTTCTGCTTGGCGAACGCTAGGGTTAATGGCTTTCAATGCCGTTAACCTTTGTTGCTCTTGGCTTAGTTTGTTTTTCATACTCTTCAAGGCTTTTGCTTGAATAGATGAAATTTGTTGTTCGCCATGGGATTCTGCTTTCGTTACCAAAGGTGCTATCTGTGACTTTAACGCTTTGATCAACTGTAAGGCCATGACTTTTTTAACAGGCGTTAATTGTTTATCGAGCACAGCTTCGCTGACTTTATCACCAAGGTTGTTACCACTTTTATCAACTAAAATGCGGATTGGAGTCGTCGGTAAATATCGTCCAAGTTGTAAATGTGCTGGTGCAGTCGCTTCTACAGTGAATAAACACTCAAGGAAGAATGTACCAACTGGTAACGCCTCTGCTTTTAATAAACCTATGCTGGCGTTACCAATCTCATCGCTCAGCACTAAATCTAAAACGCCACGCACCATAGGGTGATCCCAGGTTAGTAATTGATAGTTTTCATTGATTAATGCGGTATTTCGATCAAAGGTTATGGTTGAGCCATCTTCAGGTAAACAAGGGAAATTGCTATTTAGCATATGCTCCGTTTGATTAAGGGCAATAGCATTGTCGGCTTTATCATCTTGTTGCACGCCAAATACATCTAAGGCTTGAAACATAAATTGTGGTAAATCAATCTGTCGGTCATTACGCTCAATTTTTTCGACTAATTCACGTGCGCGACCTTGGCCAGATGAATTGAGTTCAAGTAACTTATCACGGCCAGATTCTAACTCGGCTTTAGTGGCACAATGTTGCTTCCAACTATCATTGATCAATTTTTCTGCAGCTGATGAAGTATGTTGAGCAGACAAAGCTAATGATAATAACGCTTGACCATAAGCTTCATAAACAACTCGGCCAGTAATGCAGGTATGCTCAAATGCTTGCAGCCCTTGCTGATACCAATCAAATAATAAGTGTTGGGCGGAATCTTCAAAATAAGGTGCGTGTAATCGAATGATTTCAGTTTGTCCGATACGGTCAAGGCGACCAATACGCTGCTCTAATAAATCTGGGTTACTTGGCAAATCAAATAAAACTAAGTGGTGAGCAAACTGAAAGTTTCGACCTTCACTACCTATTTCAGAACACAGTAATAACTGTGCACTGTCTTCATCTTGAGCAAAGTAAGCGGCGGCTCTATCACGTTCAAAAATAGATAAGCCTTCATGAAATACTGCTGCGCGAATGCCTTCTTTAATACGTAATGCGGCTTCTAAATCTATCGCAGTTTGTGCATGAGCGCAGATAACTAATACTTTTTCTTTTTTTAATGATTTTAATAAATCAATTAAATAATCTACACGGGGGTCAAAGTCAGTCCATTGCTCACTTTGTTGTTCTAAACCATAAAGCATTTCGGGGGTGAAAATAAATTTTGCTTGCTTAGAGTTTATAATGGTTTCAGGGCAACCACTAAGTATAAACTCATTGATCGTATCTTGGTATTGCTCCGGCATTGTAAGTGGCGCAGGATGTACTTCTCTCTCCGGAAATCCGGTTATGGTATTGCGTGAGTTTCTAAATAAAATACGCCCAGTACCGTGACGATCCAGTAATTGCTTTAATAGTTGTTGGCGCACTTCTGTTTGTTCAGCACAATCATCACTATTAAGTGTCATTAATTGTTCACTAATATCGGATTCCTTTAATAAGGCAATTAGCGTGTTTTCTTGCTCATTGGTTAATTTGTCTTTTTCAACTAACGCATTGGCCGCATCGGCAACTTCGCTGTAATGAGACTCTTCTTCGATAAATTTTTGATAATCATAAAACCTGTCTGAATCAAGTAAACGTAGTCGAGCAAAATGACTTTCATGGCCTAATTGATCTGGTGTAGCTGTCAATAATAGAACTCCAGGAATCATTTGAGCTAATTGCTCAATACATTGATATTCCATACTTGGCTTGTCTTGTTGCCAATTTAGATGGTGCGCTTCATCTACCACCATTAAATCCCAATCTTCACTAATGAGTGCTTCATACCATTTAGGGTTTTTAGTGACAAAACCTAAATTAACTAAGACTAATTGCTCAGTACTAAAAGGATTACTGTCATCTTCACCTGCTGTTTCAACACAACGGTCATGATCAAAAATACTAAATTTAAGATTAAAGCGGCGTAACATTTCCACTAACCACTGATGCATCAATGATTCTGGAACTATGATCAAAATGCGTTTTGCTCTGCCGCTTACTAGTTGTTGATGAATGATTAAGCCGGCTTCAATGGTTTTACCTAAACCCACTTCATCGGCAAGTAGTACTCGTGGTGCAAAGCGATTACCTACTTCATCGGCAATATATAATTGGTGAGGAATAAGGCTAACGCGCCCGCCGGTCAAGCCCATTAACTCTGATTGTTGTTGTTCATATTGGTGACGTAAGCAGTCTTTACGCAGGCGAAACCAATCAAGACGGTCTACTTGGCTGTTTAGTAAGCGATCGTGTGGTTTATTAAATTTAATAAAGTGATCTATCATCACTTCTTTTAATGATATAGCTTCTAAAGTGTCTTGTCGCACACCGTGGTAAGTCAAAATACCATGCGCTTCACTACTTGACTCAACCTTTAACATCCAACCTTCATGACTAGGTATCAAATCTCCGTTATTAAAAATAACGCGGGTTAATGGGGCATTCGCCTTTGCATACTGGCGGGACTCGCCCGTGGCAGTAAAAACAATATTAACAAACCGGTGTTCTAAACCTGTAACTGTTCCTAATCCCTGATCTGATTCACTGTCACTGATCCAACGTTGTCCCGGCTGAAATGGCATATAATAGAGCTCCAAAAAAAACTTAAAAAATTAACATCAAAAAAACGGCGCTATAGTAACTGCTCGTGATTAATAATCATAGTTAGCTTTACTAAATAACCAGTATTTTGGCATTTTTTCTTGTTAAGATCTAAATAAACTGCCATTGTTAAACTGTAGTTGTCTATCTTGTTTGCTACACAGTTCTTTTATCATTAATGCTGGAGATGCTTAGGTGAGTGAAGAAAAAATTGTTTATTTCCTCGATACTAAAACCCTACCAAACCATCCTTTGGCTTTTTCAGCTTATAAAGAACAGTATGTTCTTACCTTAACGCTATTTGAAATGTTAAAGCTGAGAAAATACTAGGGGGTAATAATGCCAATGAAAAAAACAGTGTTGCAGTATTTGCCATATTAGTTCACAACCCAAATGTTTTCCTTTTACAATTTATGGTTTTAATCAGCGATAAAAAATTAAGTAAAAATAACCTTGAGGTGAACCTCTAATGAAAAATCCTAATGAAAACAGAAATCCACGTGTATTAGACACATCGGCGTTAGTTCATGATCCTAAAAGCTTACTCGCGTATCGCGATGATATTTATATTTGTTTAACTGTACTAGAAGAGCTAGATAACTTAAAAGAGCGAACAGATAAAAATGTATCCCAAGATGCTCGTGTTGTTATTCGAATGCTCGAAGATATTATTAATGGCCACTCTAGTGAAGAAATGGAAAGTGGTATTGATTTACCTTCAACTGAAACGGCACAGCGCGGCAAACTGTTTATAGGTATAGATACCCAGCTAGACTTTGCGAAAGAGTTAAAACACGGCATTGGTAGCGATGCGGATAATCGAATCATTAATTATGCACTGCATTTACAAAAAGATTTGAATCAAAATGTCACGATAGTTAGTCGTGATATTAATATGCGTCTGAAATCACGTACTATCGGTGTCGATGCAGAAGACGTGCTTGTGGATCATCAAGTAAGTGATATTGACCTCTTATATACGGGTGTACAGTCATTTACAGGCGATTTATTTGATCGGTGTGAAGAAGAAAAAGACTTCGCGATGAGTGGAAAGTTATATCGCTTTAACCGAGATATCTTTAATGATGAAGCTCAACCTAATATGTATTGGTATGATGAGGTGGGACACATAGGAAAAATCAAAGAAGTAAATGATGAGCATATATTTACTTCTTTATTGCAAAGAAAACAGGAAAAAATCTGGGGGATTCTACCTAAGAATCCACGCCAAGCGGTGGCGTTAGATCAGCTTACTGATCCTGAATTTGATTTAAATATCATTCTTGGCCCTGCAGGTTCTGGTAAAACCTTTCTTGCGATAGCCGCGGGATTGCATCAAGTGCTTGAGTCAAAACAGTATAAAAAAATTGTTGTCGTGCGGAGTCGAGATTTCATGGATGACGATCCAGGGTTTCTACCGGGTGACCTAACTGAAAAATCACTACCTTTGCTCGCTGGAGTTACAGACGCCTTGATTTCAATGCATTCAGATGGCGACGATGATGAAAAGAGTACCCGTGCAACGGTTGAACATATTATTGATCGGGCAAATATAGAATTTACATCTATGGCATATTTTAGAGGGCGCTCTATTGATGATGCTGTGTTAATTATTGATGAAGCGCAGAATATGACGAGAGCGCAAATGAAGGGAATGCTGAGTCGAGGAGGGAAAAATTGTCGTACAGTAGTACTGGGCAACCTTGCCCAGATTGATGATCGATTTGTGACAGCAACGAGTTCTGGAGCCAGTGCAGCTGTGAATATTTATCGACACTATGAAAAAGGAAGTGTCCTAATCTTTGATGAGGTGGAACGAAGCTCACTGGCTGACTTTACTGCTGTCTCTTATACACATCTGACGCTGCCGACGATC
>OJCW01000500.1_pt1 | contig 12755 bp, 20 predicted proteins | sample 1592461 | NCBI WGS metagenome assembly OJCW01 (sample SAMN05416884, study PRJEB24817) | seawater metagenome | isolation source: Sea water | place: Canada:Atlantic | collected 2013-11 | reverse complement strand
GAGTAGATCGTCGGCAGCGTCAGATGTGTATAAGAGACAGGGGTAACCTTGTGCTTTGACGGATTTAGCCATTTTAAATTTTTGCTGATAAGCATTACCGCGACCCGCAATCGCATCATTCAATTCAGGATCAGCCCCTTGAAAGCTTATTTGGATATGATCTAACCCTGCCTCTTTTAGCTTAGCAATGCGCTTTTCAGTTAAGCCGATACCTGAGGTAATTAAATTAGTATAAAATCCTAATCCTCTAGCATGTTCAACGAGTGATTCGAGATCTTTTCGTAAAAGTGGCTCACCACCAGAAAAACCGAGTTGAACAGCGCCCATGTCTCTAGCTTGGCTAAACACTTGGAACCACTGTTCCGTGTTTAACTCATTTTTTGTTTCGCTTAAATCAGTAGGGTTTGAACAGTAAGGGCAATGTAACGGACAATCATACGTTAACTCTGCAAGTAGCCAAAGTGGTGGCCCAACGAGGGCAGAGGAGTCTTGTGTCGATATGTCTGTTACGGTTTCATTAGTCATGATAAAGCCACTTTTTGTCGATAGCCGTGGTAATAAACTCATTTACATCGCTGGATAAATCACCGGCATCTGGAAATTTATCATTTAGTGCTTCAGTAATTTGTTGAACATTTTTTTGCCCGTCAATCAGCTGCATGATTTCACCAGCACCACCGTTAAGTTTAACCATGCCTTCAGGAAATAATAGCACAAAACAGTTCTGTGCTTTTTCCCATTGAAAGCGGAACATCGGATTAAGTGATGGTGTCATTGTCGGTATTACTATTGGTGTGCTCACTTAAAGATACCTTTGTGATAAATAGGGTTATTGACAACCTCTTGACCAAGTATCGCTTGATAAGGTGCTCTACCTTGTTGGTAGGCTAAGGTCATTGAGTCTAACATGCTCCAAAGAATATCCAGTTTAAATTGTAAAATATTTAAGGCATCTTCTTGAGCTTCACGGGTAGTGAAATGATCCAATGTTATTTGTAAACCATGATTTACATCACGACGGGCTTGCGATAAACGCATTTGAAAATACCCTAAGCCTTCTGGTTTAATCCATTTGTAATTCTCTGGCCAACTATCAAGGCGGCTTTGATGTATTTCAGGTGCAAACATTTCAGTTAATGATGAACATGCGGCTTCTTGCCAATTCGCTTTTCGCGCAAAATTAACATAAGCATCGACAGCAAAACGTACACCGGGAAGAACAAACTTCTCATCTAATAAGTCTTGTCTATCTAAGCCAACTGCCTCGCCTAAACGTAACCAAGCTTCAATACCACCAAGGGTTTCTTCACCGGCATTTCCATCATGGTCTAGAATACGTTGTATCCATAAACGTCTGGTTTCCATATCACGACAATTAGCCATAATTGCCGCATCTTTAATTGGAATATTTACTTGATAATAAAAACGATTAGCAACCCAACCTCTAATTTCTTCTTCAGTACATTCACCGTTATGCATCGCAATGTGGAAAGGGTGGTGAATATGGTACAGCTCGCCTTTGTCTCTTAGCTTTTGTTCAAACTGTTCTCTGGTCCAAGGTTGCATAAAATGGATCCTATAAAGTGAGGTTAAATCGTGATTTCCATGCCATCAGTGGCAATTTCAACGCCATTGTCTAACACAAATTGATGCTGTGGAGATTCTTCATTTAAAATTGGGTTAGTGTTATTAATGTGTATAAGGATTTTTCTGTCTATCGTAAATTTATTTAATAATGCGACAGTACCGAATTCACCATTGACCGGCATATGACCCATTTCAGAGCCTAATTTAGAGCCAACGCCCTGGGCTATCATTTCATCATCTAGCCATAAGGTGCCATCAATAAGTACACAGCTTGCATCTGCTAATATACGCTCAACTTCTGGCGTACTTTCAACAATGCCCGGTAAATAAAATAAATACTTACCTGTACTTTTATCGATAATTTTTAAACCGATATTATTGCCATCGACCACTTTATCGCGATAACGAGAATAAGGTGGCGCATTGGATTCAATAATCACAGGAACAAAGTCAATGCCGTCAACGCCATTGACACTAAATGGTGGGCGTTGCTCGGTATCAATTTTGGTAAAATTAAGGCCGCCATGCCAATGTTTTAACATAGGAAATAATGGGTAAGCGCTTGTTAAATCTTCATAGACAACATCACTACAATACACATCAAGTGGTAGCCCTTCACGCAGGGTTATAAGCCCAGTGGTATGATCTATTTGGCTGTCAGTTAAAATTGCTGCGCGAATGTTAGTACCACGAGTACCTTCTTCAGGCCAAAGTTGTGGAGACTGGTTTATTTGTTCACGAATATCGGGAGAAGCGTTGATTAAAACCCAATCTTTTCCGTTTGGGCTAACGGCAATAGATGATTGAGTACGCGGTGTTGCTTTTATAGTGCCGTCACGTAGGCCTTTACAATTTGCGCAGTGACAATTCCATTGAGGAAATCCACCACCAGCAGCTGAGCCTAGAACTAAAATTTTCATATGTGCCTCGAAATCAAGACAAAGGGGAAGTTTGAAATTAATGAGTGATAATTAATTACCCCAGTTTTTAAGCATTCGCTTGCCTGAGGTAATTTATTCTTATTAATTAAAAAATTAATTAACGGTTACTGATGTAAAGAGTTACTTCAAATCCTAAACGCATTTCTTCAAAGTTAGGTTTAATCCACATAATTCATTCCTCGCTGGTTAATAATATTGATTTATAGTTTTGCTTATTTTTTCTGAGTACCTATTTACTATATTTAATTTTTATTTAAGAAAACATCCTACTTTAGAAGGAAAATCGTAAAGCCTAGGCATGAGTTACCACTAAATAAGTAAAGAGTGGTAAATAAAAGAGGTTAATTATCATACGTTTTATAACTATTGATGAGTAACGAACTCTTTCTAAATATGGGGGGTAAACAACTTGTATTTGTCTTTTAATGACAGTTTTTTTATTTGGTTTAGCTATTTTCTCTAGTTATTTGGTTTTAGTTATTTTACGTAGTGCGGTATCAATATGGCTTTTTTTGGCGTAAGCATAGAGGTTCACATCATCATCGATATCGCTACCAATTCTAATACCTGATTTTTCAAGCATATCCCATCGATAACGTTTAGCCGTTAAGCCTAGCGAAGTGTAATTATCTATACTAAGACCTGTACGAGCAATCGCGGCGTTAATGGCGCTTTCCAAAATAGCAAAGTCTTCTGCTGTGATCTTCAATGGAAGGTTTCCTTAGTATTCGCGGTAATGTTAACTGGGACAACCCGTTTAACCTTGAGCTATTTATATAACCTTAGATAAGGTCTATATTTTCTTACGCATTGAGTAGTTAATCAATACAGTATTTTTTCTTCTAATTTTATTCATTTTCTCTGTTATAAAACCAAATTTTTCAAACAGTGGTTTTACTACAAGAGAAGCCTCTACAGTTAATAAGTTAATGCCTAAGCTCTTTGCTGAATCAATTAGGTAATTTAGTAATGTTGAAGCTACGCCTATCCTTTGAAAGTCGGGTGAAACATAAAAACAGTTTATGTACCCATCTGATTCTAATTCAATGAAGCCAGCAATTTTATCATTAATTAGTAGTAAATAGGGCTTTTTAAGTTCAAGGCGTTTAGCCCATTTTTCATATTCAATCGGTAAGGGAGCCCATGCCTGTTTTTGTGATTCTGAATAGATCGTATTATCAATAGCGTGTATCGATTGATAAAATATCTCAGTGGTTTCTTTGGCTCGATTAGATGAATACTCAATTACTTTCATATAGGTTTGAGCCGCAGTTTATGGAAATGATGGTTAGTTGAAGGCTGAAAAAACTAAATAGTTTTTTGTTTATTATATTTCTGTTAACCAGCTTGTGGCTTCTACCGTTTTATCAAATTCAGCTAAACGATAACCATTATTAAATGCAATAGTATCAATTAACAGGTTAGGGTTGTAATCTGTTTTATGAACAATAGCCACTTTTGCATGAGCTAAACCAGGATGGAAGGCGAGGTAGTAACCAAATTCATGCTGCTCTTGTCGAGATAAATCCATAATTAAATCACAAACATTCACCAGAATTTTTAATGGCTTTTGATCTGGGTAAGTGGCGCATACATCATTTACTGCTTGCTTTCTCTTATCCAAACTTACTGAACCTGAGTAGATAACTTGTATAACATCCATTGATTCAATATAGCTGATATCATAATTCATAATTTACTTCCATGTAATTTTATTGTGTTGATGTACTTAGAAAATTGCCTTACTTCCCAGTAAACTATATTTACGTAGTTCACTGAAAAATACTAGTGATTTTTTAATATCAGAAAGGCTAAACTAAGATATGTTTGTTAATGATGCTCGTTGTGAATTTATTTTTTTGATGCATACATAAGCGTGTCACCTTCGTCTAGCAGCTCTTCAATGGTAGAGTGTGTATTATGGTTAAATTCAATGATGCCATAGGAGAAAGAAATATCGTAGCCACGATTTTCTTTTTGATTGTGTATATTTAATGATTTTTTGAATCTTTCTATAACTTCTTCTGCCTCCTCTACTAAGGTGCTACTGAGCAGAGCAACAAACTCATCTCCCCCCAGTCGAGCAAACACATCGGAATCCCTAAAATGAGTCTTCATTAAGTTAGCAAAGGTAACTAAAGCAGCGTCACCTTCTACATGACCAAACGTATCGTTGATAGGTTTAAATTCATCCAGATCCATAAAAATCAGTACTACGGGCAATTTTTGTCGAATGCTTAGCATCAAACTGTGTTTAGCTAACAGCAAAAAACCTCGTCGATTTGAAAGGTCGGTAAGCTCGTCTAGCGTGGCTAACTGAACAGCCTCAAGTTCGCGCTCCACCATAGCAGCGAGGTCTTTCAGTGCTGTGATATCCTCTTTATCAATATCTCTTGGGTTTTGGTCTATTATGCATAGGGTTCCAAGCCTGTGGCCATTTACTGTTAGTGGGCATCCGGCATAAAAGCGAATATTTGGAGCACCTGTTACTAAAGGGTTGTCAAAGAACCGAGGATCTTCAATGGCATTGGGGATTATAAAAACATCATCACCTAATATCGTATGACCACAAAATGAAATTTCTCGTGAGGTTTCGCTTGCGCTTAAGCCTATACAAGACTTGAACCATTGACGATTTTCATCTACTAGGCTTACTAACGCAATTGGCACGTTAAACATTCGCTTTGCCATTCGCGTTAATCGATCAAAACGCTCTTCTGCCTGACTATCTAGAACATCAAGTGACCTAAGTGTTTCTAACCGATCTTTTTCATTTGGAGAAATCTCTGGCTTTTTCATCTCAGTATCCCGGCAGTTATTGTGTTTTATATCAATTTAGATGTTTAATGCCGCATAAAGTGGCTGATAATATTTGGCTAAAGTGGGTGAGTTGTGAATGAAGTCAACTATTCGCAACTCATTAAGGTGCCGTTAAGCGGTGAGAAAGTTTAAAGGCACCTGCAGTTAAATAACCATGAACATTTACGCTACACGCAAAAAGTTAAAGAGGCAATGCTTATTAATGTTGACATAAACCAGTTGTAGCTAAAATTTTTTGATTATAAAGTACTTTTTTTAAAAAATTATTAGATGCTATTACGTATGTTTAGATTCTAATAATTCACGCAGTGCTTGAGGTAAAAAGCCTCTGGCTTTTACTGTTATTTTTAATTCATTTTTTTGCCAAAGCACACCTAAATAAATAACGAATAATCCAAGCAGTGTTAATGTAATAGGGAATAACCAGCTATCTTTAAATATATCTGATGCTAAATGACCAATATAGCCAGAACAACCTATCGCGCCAAATATAACAAATACTTTTCTGACAATGATAACTCCGGAAAAAATCATAAATAGGTTAATTGTAAAATAAATAAATTTTGATAATTCGCTATTAGAATACTGCAGTGACATTCCACCCCAAAATGCAATAACACCAAAAAGGTATAGCCAAAATGAGTAATCAGCTTTATTTTGAGATCTAATATCAACCCAGAAAGCTAGTGCGATCATAAGCAGTCCAGAATACATAGAAACTAACTTCCTTAGCTCCCAACTATAATCTCCCCCATTGATCATTACGGCAAGATCCATTGTTAAATACCAGAGGGTTACCGCAATTGGCATAATTAAGAATGGGTATTTGTATTTCCAGGCAATAATTATTCCTACTGCTAGGGTACTTAATTCCATGTAAAGCCAATGCCATTTTATATATCTATGGTATTCGCGGTAAACACTATCATCTGGCCAAACGCCTAAAGCGTGTTGTATTCCATAAACAGCTAGCGGCGTTAATGCTATAACAAAGGTTCCACAGATTCCCGCAGGGATAGGTAACCCTTTAGATTTAAAAGTATTGGTAAGCTTCAATCCAATTGAACCATAAAGTAGGGAAATAAAAACAATTCCTATTCCTCCGAAAGATTCCCACCCTAGATTCATAAAAAGAGTCATTGCACCAATGGCAATCATTCCTCCTATGTAATAAAGCACATGTGTGAAATCGAACTTAGGCGCTGTAGTTGGTTGTTTATTTAAAAATTCAATTAGTTTTTCAGACTGCTCAAATGAAAGAATATTTTCATTAACTGCGTCCTCAAGGTTTTTCTTAGTAAAATTCAAGCTAGGTTCCTTTTATTATGAGCATCTAACGCCAAAGTAAAGGGTAGGTTGTTGGTTAATATGTAAAGCGAAGCGGAATCGAGGAAACTGTTTTTAGTCATGCTTGAAATACTTATTATATAGCGACTACGCTATTCCCTAATTTCTTTTTCAATAGCATAAATATCATCATCAATTGATTCAACTCTGGTTTCGAAAATAGCGCGAGCATCATGGAGGCCGCGATTGTAATAATAAGCACCCATTTCTTTAGAAAAAAAATCTAAAAGAAATTCAGCATCAAACTGTCCAATTTCTTGTTCTAGCTCACGGTTGAAATATGATTGAATCTTATCAACCATAGAATCTTTTTCTTGATTAGTGAATTCAATATCAGACATTTACGATATGATTCCTTAAGGTATATAATGCCACAACATGCGGCTTTAAATAGTTGAAAAATAGCGAATAAAAATTCAACTAACGATTATGAGTCCTGTTTAAATTACTTTTTAGCTGTCTCTGTTTCTAGGCGAAACTTAGCAAAATAAACAACCATTGGGTGCTTGTCTTTTAATAGCGCTTTGACTTTAGCTTTACCTGTTTTTTTATTTAGGACGCCTAAAGTACGTAACAAAGGGTGTTCTGACATGATGCAATCTTGAGCAGACATGTTTAATGATTTAAATGCCATTATTTTAAAATCATAACTACTAAACTCACCATTTTCATGAATTTTATTTTCAATTCTACTTTCATCATCAATAGATTTATGTTGTAGACAGCCCGTAGGAGTCAACTCATGAAAATATGCGCCTTGTTCCCGCCATGAAGCTTCATCAGTCAAGCTAACTTCTTGCTTGCCGTCGATAACAACCCAAGTTCTTGATATATTATCTTGACGCCTATACGCAGTAGTAAAAATTTGAATTCTCCCTTTAATGCAATCGGCAAAGGAGCCTTCAACTCTACTTTTTAATTTTGACCATTGCATATAAATCTCCATACCAATGTACAAATAATAGGCTTAAAATTGTTTGTTAAAACTTTGAGGCACGAAAAAAAATAGCTGTTATTTATTCTGCTTGAACGACTTACTATGTTTGGGCTATGTTTGGACTAGGTTTTAACGAACATACTTCATCCAAAGCTTATAATAAATAGTGTTACATTTTTTATTGCTATCCATTTTTCCATCTCTATCACAGTCTGAGCCAGTAATAGATTTAACAACACCTGAACCATACTCTGAAATGTCTTCGGGTTCAGCCTTAACCACAACAGTAACCTTAGGTGAGCTATCTATGAAATAACTAACATCACTATATTTAGCAAACTCTTCCTTTGAAATTATTTTACTTATATCAATGTTTTTAGGATCTGAAGCAACTGACTCTATAGAAATGGATAAAAATATCCCAACGATAAATATTTCGAAAAACTTCACGTACAACTCCAAAACAAAATGCCCATTTAAAGAGCTAATTATTGTTGACTAAAATGGTTAGGAATGAACACCGCCAACTGTAATTAGCCTCGTATTTAACGGCTTCTTAGTTATCTTTTTATCCGCTTATTTTGGCTAATTTAACCATTAGGTTTAGAGCTTCTTTTAGCTCATTCAACTTTCCCCCTGATGGTACGGCTTTTTTTGCACAATTATTTACTGCAATTGCATGGTCCGTAAATAAGCGATTTTTAGGGTAACGAGCTTCAAGCTGTTTAACTAAGGTTTTTTTATATGTATCTACTTGTTTTTGCATTTGATTCGCTTTGTCTTTATCACCGCCATTAAATTCCAACAAACCAGGTGAAACTATTTGACGTTGAATATATTGATTATACGTTCCAAGCCCTTTACGTACTTTGTTTACATCGTCTTGTTCATAAGTTGACGGTGCTAAATCAAGTTTATTATCGATAAACTCGATAAGCGCTTGGCAAGATTGCATTTCATTTATCAAGCCAGCAGCCATAGATGATTTAGAAAAAATCAACAACAGACCAATGATTAATATTTTTTTCAATTTATTTCTCCTGAAATTATGATAATGAGCTTAGGAAGCTAACGTCCTTGGAAATAGCAAAACGTTTTATGTATTGTCCCGCTTTCCAAAATTGTTAGGCGCAGTGCATAAATCAATTTCCAACAACAAATGCTTCAACTTTTACTTCGTAGTTATTTTCGGTAAGTTTGTATTTGTTGCCAAAATAGAGGGTAGTTTTACCTTTTACGTGAGCGGTAAAATTGCAGATTATCCCTCCAAATACGACACCAGGTTCACGAAATGGAATAATACTTCTAGCCTTTTTACAGTCAACACTGGCTACTTCTGGTAAGGATGATATTACCCAAGGATGATAGCCCCATCTCCCAGGAAAACCATTACCAACGGCTAATAGTTCAATAATGTCTCCTGTCTGTGCATGTAAAACTGATATATCTTCACTTTTATCAATCAGGCTTGTGTAACTGTATCTTGTTCCTGCGCAACCCTGAAGAATAAAAGATATTAACAATAGGTAAGTGATGTGTTTCATATATTGACCTAATTGTGGTGCTTAATACCGTAATGAACGGCCTGTAATTGTTGACGTTATTTAATAACTGAAACACCAGCAACTTCTATAACTGTTTTTGCGTCTGCACGCTCTATTACTTTTAACAATGTTGTTTGAATGGTTTCGTCTTTTCTAGCATCCCCTTTACTGGAAAACTTTTGCTCTTGGGCAGGAGCACCTTCTTCTGAGATAAAAGCAACAACTACTTCATTTGCGCAATCAGCTGATTCGCCAAAATACGCTAGTGAAATTTGAGGATAACCCTGAAACCCTTTTTTAACTCTTTTTGCTATACGTTTAGTCGATTTATCTAAATTCATAATAGGTATCCAAAAGAAATATAACACCACAATAAGCGGAAAATTACTGTTGGCTAAAATGTTTGAGGCACGAAAAACAGCCAACTGTAAATTTTCCGTTTAATTGCCTTGTAAAGTTTTGTTGTTTATACTGACCCTAATTAAAGACCACTTTAACGTACTGGTGAAAGCATGACAACTAGAATATTAACTGAAGCAGCAGCAAGTATAAGCGAGCTTAAAGCAAATCCTATGAAAGTTGCATTGAGTGCCCACGGAGAAGCTATTGCTGTATTAAATAGAAATGAACCTGCATTTTATTGTATACCAGCAGATACTTATGAATTTATGATGGATCATATTGAAGATTTAGAGCTACGTGCTATAGCAGGGCAACGTAAAAATGAAGATAGTGTAAAGGTTAGTTTAAATGACCTATGAGTTAGAATTTAAAAAGTCAGCACTTAAAGAATGGAAAAAGTTAGGTGCTACGATTCAATCACAGTTTAAGAAAAAATTAACAGATATATTAAATAACCCACATATTGAAAGTGCAAAGCTCTCTGGTGGTAACGAATTATACAAAATTAAACTTAGGCAAGCGGGTTATCGGTTAGTTTACGAAGTAAATGATACTGTTATTACAGTCACAGTTATTCCTGTAGGGAAGCGTGGCAAAGGAAAAGTTTATAAGGCTGCAATGGATCGCATCAATTAGAATTATAACGCCACGTTAAGCGGCAAAAAATTGTTGGCTAAAATTGTGAACGGAGTGAAACAGCCAGCTGTAATTTTTCCTGCTTTAATGCCTTGTTAGCCGTATTTAGCTCTGTAGAAGAAATCTACGTAGATCTCGTTCTTGCCGCATGACATGCAAAATATAAACTTTGTCACTATCAACTTTATAGAAAATGCGACAGGGATTAACATTAACTTCGCGATAATTTAAGTTAACTAACTCCTGTGGCCTTTTACCTGATTCAGGATGACTTTCTAACCTTGATATTTTATCGAATACTTTTTGAACCAACTTTTTAGCCGCAGGAGTATTACTTAAAGCAATGTATTCAGCTATATCATTTAAATCATCAAGAGCTGGTGATGTCCATATTACTTCAGCCATTTGCTCATTTTCTCTTTCGCATCTTGATTTGAAAATGTATTACCATTTTTAATTGCTTGCTCACCGCGTGCTACGCCTTCAAGAATAGCCATTCGCTGTTGCATAAACTCATAATCATCGACATCAACTAAATAAGCAGATGGTTGCCCATGTTCAGTAATTAACACTGGTTCTTTGGAAATATGGAGATCAGCCAAAATTTTAGTCGCTTGACGTTTAAGTGTTGTTACGAGTTCAACTCTCATGATAAAACCTATTTAGAATTAAATAATGTATCACTATAGTATCACATAGACTCGAGGTTACAACTATACTGCTAACGCCTAAATAACAGGCTAAGTAATGGTTGGCTAAAATTGTGTAGCGAAGCGAAACGTAGCCAACTGTTACGTGTCCTTGTTGATTTTCTTGTTAGGCAGTTTTTCACACTCTGCCAGTAATTTGTCTGTAAACCCTTTCATAGCGCTAACAAGGTTGAACACATACTCGCTGTCGATATTTAAATGCGTACGGGCATAATATTCTGCCTCTAAATTATCATTAGAATCAATTATTTTTAATTGTTTAGCGTGAGCCTTCTTATCGATATGGCCGGCAGCATGAGCAATAACATTACGGATGGCTTGAGCATCCTTAATCTGTTTCCATTCTTTTCCACTAACGGGAAGAGCAAGCGAACTTAATTTTGATAAGTATTGCTTTGCTCTTTCAATACCTGAACCAGTAAAATCTGTAAAAGAAGCCTTAATATCTAAATCTGCTTCAACACTTCGACATAATTGATTCATAAAATCCTCAAATATCGACACCAACATAATTAAATATGACTTTCGTTGATATTGTGGGAATTCATCATTTAACTTTGAAGCTAAATCACTACGATAATTAAATCTATGAAGTGTTGGTTCGTCATCTTCAAGTATTGAAGATGTATACCTTTCTGATTCTTCAATCCAATTGCGTTCTGACATTTCTATAAATAACTTGTATGAATCAAGTTCAACTGAGAAATATGCTACGACTTGATACGGGAATTGCATGACTCTCCTGAACTGCCTAACGCCCTGTTAATGGGTTAAAAATTGTTTGCTAAAATTAGCGACGAAGGAGCAAAAGCCAACTGTTTTTTGTCCTGTTAAACGACTTGTTATACGCTTACTGCTTTATACCGTGTTTTTCTAAGAAAGGCTTAAAACGTTCTATGAGCTTAAATTGTTTAAGTTGTGCTTCCTGCATCCCAACTTGTGCGCCTAATTTCATTAGTGCTGGTGACTTTTCTAATAATTTTTTACCTGTTGGTGTTTGGTAAAAGCTTATTATTTCTTTAATTTCGTCGTCTGTGAATGTTTGCGAATATTGTTTTTTAATTTCACTAGCCATTTTAGTACGGTCGATATCTTCATCAAACCATGCTCTAAAAATCCCTTTAAGTTCTTCTTTTCCTTCGCTGTCTAATTTAAATTTAAAAGCCATTTGATCTATCATAGGCAACATAGCCTCGAATCCGTCTTCCATTTGCTTATCTATAGACATAACTCTAAACATTTTATCTATAGGCTTTTCTTGGGCCATAGTAGGTGCTGATAATGTGAAAAAAAATAATGGTAATATTAGAGCTTTATTCATTTGATATCCTTATGCGTATAACGCCACATTAAGCGGCAAAAAATAGTTGGCTAAAATGTTGAACGGAGTGAAAACAGCCAACTGTTTTTTGTCCGTTTGAATGCCTTGTTAGGCGAATTTTAACCGTAAGATCATTTAAATATACTTATAACCAAAAAAGTAACACCACTTAAAAATGCCCAAATTGGTAACGCTCTTAAGAAAAACATTTGAGCTTTCATTTTACTGGGAAAGCCTTTTGTGCCACCTGAAAAGCTCTGCTTCCATAAGCCTTTTAGATTAAGAAATGTTTTTTGATTATCCCCTTCAATGGGCGAAGTTAACCGCCACATAATAAATTGATAAATATGAGCAACTGAAAGAGTAAACCACATCGCAAAAGGAGATATCTTAACCCCGAGAATAACCGGATTAATAGTATCCGAGAGCATTAAAACAAATAATAATGATGTGCTGATCAATACCTGTCTCTTATACACATCTCCGAGCCCACGAGACGTAGAGGAATCT
>OJCW01000499.1_pt1 | contig 12762 bp, 11 predicted proteins | sample 1592461 | NCBI WGS metagenome assembly OJCW01 (sample SAMN05416884, study PRJEB24817) | seawater metagenome | isolation source: Sea water | place: Canada:Atlantic | collected 2013-11 | reverse complement strand
ACGAGATTCCTCTACGTCTCGTGGGCTCGGAGATGTGTATAAGAGACAGTACTACCACCTTTACCGGTAAGCAGTTGATCATATACGCGTTCAACCCCTTCAATTCCCTTATCATCAACATTAGTAAAGCCAACAATATGAGCACTTATTTCACCCGTTGGGTAAAAACGTTTTGATTCTTTACGAAGATGAATTCCTGGGATCTTCAACTCACGAATATAGTTCGCCATCGCAGGAGATATTTTTCGTTCTAAGTAAACAAAGCGTTTTGTGGGATGGCGTACAACACGCGTTGTTAATTTATTTACATCTTGGCCTAATACATCAGCCAGTGCTTGCCAGTGCTCACTCATGGCAAGCGCATTATTATCCATAATAATTTTAGGATCAGCCCATACGGTTTCAACTGGCACACTAATAGCCAATTCATCACCATTTCTATCAATAATAGAACCACGCTGCACTGTATTTGCAGCAACCCGCATGGAGCGCATGTCCCCTTGCTTTTTCAGCATTTCTGGTTCAATTATTTGAATATAAGCACTGCGCGCAAGTAAGCCAGCATAAATCAAAACAACAATGCCTAACACCACGTAATAACGCCATGCGGTAGTTGTTGTTTGACTGCTTCGATTGCTTGCTTTTTTGCTCACGCCGATGCTCACTTTTTTACTCATTTAACTCGGATTATCCGTACATTTATTACTTAGATGAAAAACAATCAACCTAGCCGTTACTCTAACGATATAATGATTTCTGACTTAGTATCAGGCCTTTTCATGTTTAACAACTTTATCGCTTTGCTTTCTATCGCACTGTGCTCTGCTAGTGAGTTTTGCTCTAACAGTAAATTTCGCCATTCAATGTCTAAATTATCTCGCTGTGTAAATAGCAGCTCTAATTCACTCGTTGTTTGACGGTTTACATGGGTGTAATAAATCACCGAAAATGCCGAGACAACCACCAAAGCTAATAAAATATAACTCACAATATGCTGTAAAATATCTTGCCAAATATCTAGCGTTAGTACTGATTTACGTTGCACTGCTCTTTGATTTGACACAATTAATCGTCTGTATAAGGTAAACGTTTTGCAATACGTAACACTGAACTGCGAGAACGAACATTAACTTCCACTTCTGTTTTGCTCGGTTTTAATTTACGACCGATTAATTGTAATTTTTTACCTCGATTTAACTCTTCTTCCGTAATAGGCAAGCCACGAGGTACTTTTTTGCCTTGAGAATGCTTTTTCATAAATTGTTTAACCAAACGGTCTTCAAGTGAATGAAAGCTAATAACAACTAAACGTCCGCCTTCAGCTAGCACTGTTAAAGAAGCCGCTAAAGCACTTTCAATTTGATCAAGTTCACTATTAATGTACATCCGGATAGCTTGAAAACTGCGTGTTGCTGGGTGCTTTTTAATTTCGCGTTGAGGTGCGGTTGTTTTTATCAATTTAGCTAGTTGACCAGTTCGGGTAAAAGGCGTTTCTTCTCGCGCATCAACTATCGCATTTGCAATACGCCAAGCATGCTTTTCTTCACCAAAAGTTCTTAGCACCCAAGTGATATCTTCAACATCAGCAACAGCTAACCACTCTGCAGCTGTTTGGCCACGCGTGGTATCCATACGCATATCTAATGGGCCATCTTTCATAAAGCTAAAACCACGTTCAGCTTCATCTAGTTGAGGTGAAGATACGCCTAAATCTAATAAGATACCGTTAACTTTACCGGTTAAATGATGCTGTTGGGCGATATCGGCTAAATTGGCAAACCCCTGATGTTCAATCAGAAAACGTTTGTCGTCCTGGAATTTTTCAGCTGCCGCAATAGCCGTAGGATCACGGTCAATCGCAATTAATTGACCTTGTACTGATAATTTAGAAAGGATCAACGACGAGTGACCGCCACGACCAAAGGTCCCATCGATATAGCAGCCATCAGGATCAATATCTAAGCCATCTATCGCTTCAGCTAATAAAACAGAAATGTGTGTTTTATCTAATTCCATATTGTTATTTTTATAACCTTGTTAATTTAGCTGTCTGTTAAACGTTAAATGTATAAGTAAAAGAGCCCAAAACTGCTCTACAGAGATATCTCAAGTAAACGATCTGTTAATTCAATTTCACCTGATTGTATTTTACTAATACCTTGCTGCATTTGAGCTTGCCATGCTGACTCACTCCAAATTTCAAATTTTTTCAATTGCCCGACTAACATCACTGACTTTTCTAATCCCGCATGTTGTCTTAATGGACCATTAAGTAATAAACGGCCATTTTTATCCATATCGCAATCAGTCGCATTTCCCAGTAAAACTTGCTGTAATAGCCTTTCTTGTGGGTTCATACTTGATAAGCTGCAAAGTTTTAATTCAATTTCTTCCCATTCAGGTAAAGGATAAAGTAATAAACACGGGTGTTGGATATCAACCGTACAAATCATCTTTCCTTGGCAATCGGCAAATAGCTCCTCTCGGTACTTGGTCGGTACCGTGATTCTATTTTTGCTATCAAGCGTAATTGCGCTAGCGCCTCTGAACATAATATTTACTTATATCAACTTTGTTTTTTATTACTGTTTTGCTGTAATTATGAAAAAAATCCACCTTGAATATTCATCAAGATCCACAATTACCCACTTTTTACCACATTGATACAGTTTAGTGACTAAAGCAAAGTTATGTCAAGCAAAGTTAGCTAAAAACATCAGCATAAGTACTGGTCAAAAACCCAGTAAAATTAAGGGCTGAGAAAAGAATATTAGGAAGTGAATGAATTTGTGGACTTTTGTGGATCAATATATAAAAAAGTCCCCAAAAAATGAGAAAAAAAACTTTTAAATTAACTAAGTTTGCAGTTTTTGATATAGCAAGTGGATACTAAGAACAATGAAGCTGATTTTAAAATTAAAATAAATAGAACACTCAGGTTATGGGTATAGACAAAAAACTCCAATAGTAAATCAGCAAAAGAAAATATACGTGATAACAGAGTTGAATGGGCATATTTATTACTTGTAAGTGAAATGCATCATAAATCAAATATGTAAACGATAAAACTATGTTGCTAGACTAAGCTCTCCTCCGTATTCTGCCACAACGACCTTGTTCCGCCCTGTCGCTTTAGCTTTGTATAGTGCGGTGTCTGCGGCCTCTAAATACTGGCAAAGATCAGGATATTCTTCCTCTATCATTGCCAAGCCAGTACTGACAGTAATACTAAAAAACTCCTCTTTTTTTGATTGTATAGAGAGTGAAGACATAAACTCACTAATTCGCTTTGCGGTATTTTTTGCATCATCGTGGTTAATATCGACGCACAACACAACAAACTCCTCGCCTCCAAACCGGCCTACTATGTCGGTTGAGCGTGTATTTTCTGTTAGGCACTTAGCAAATGCGATTAAAACCTCATCACCCGTAGCATGTCCATAAGTGTCATTGACTAACTTAAAGTGATCTAAGTCAAAGACCATAATTGCGCAAATACTCTTGCCTTGTTTGTGATGCTTTATTGCTACTTCCGATCGTAAGTCAAAGCCTCTGCGATTCAGTAACCCGGTAAGTGGATCGCTGTGTGCTAATCTGTTTAACCTAGATTGAAGGCGCTCAGCGGAAATAAGCATTAACCCAAACATAGACGTAACTTGAATAAATACAACGGTAATGAAGGTTTCTATACTGTACGACATCGAACTACTAATGATTGGTGGCAAGCTTGATGGAACGGTAATTACTTTAAAAATAGACAGAACTCCTACCACAATAAAGCAGCACCCCACCATAATTGACGTTATTAACCGCGGGGAGCGATAACTAATAAATTCTTTAGCTATTGCAAACTGATAAAATGCACAAGTTAGAAATAACATGATATAAGCTGTGCGAAATAAGGCTCCGTCTTCAATCCACCCTAAAGCAACGAATGTTCTAGCACTTACCGAGAAAACGATGACAGTCAAAGCGGGCAACAGGATCAGTAACGGATGTAATCCTTTTTTATTAAAGAAGTGCCTTGATGCACCCCACCACATAGCATGAGCTGCCATTACAGTAATGACAACACATAACATAAATGATGGATGAGGCGACTCAAGGTCTAGTAACATGCAAGAAAAACATACCGCCAATGCAAGGTGTCCCCCAGCCCAGAGAGTCATCCCCGACATACGTAAAATAGAAAAGCGAGCATACATGTAGGAAAAAAAAGCTAATATGTTTAATGTTGAAAGTATCAGCACTAATGTTCTAATATCAAAATTTTCCATTTTGTACCTTTTACATTGTGTCGACGCTATCCAAACAATATAAGCCGGAAAGCATCTTATAAGCGATAAAGTATGACTAATATATTCAGCCGCAATAGAACGCTTAGACGTTAAACTTTTTTAGAAGTGGTTAAGCCTTTACTTCTCAATTGACGAATAGCCTTTTATTGTAACTCTTGGGGATATCTAATGTTACTCATAACGCCTCTCATCATACTTCATTTATAGATAAAGATGACTACATTGTTTGGAAAGTTAAAACATTCTTAATAATTAATTCGCATTTCTTCCCTTACAATTTATAATACTGTCCATCAGTAATATCACTTTCAGCTCAATAAGGCCTCCATTTTCAACATGACTCTATCTACTACGAAAAAAGAAAACTCTGGGACATACAAACTTGAGAAAAAACTCAGAGGGAAAGTAGGGAAAGCCATTGCTGATTACACTATGATTGAAGAATCAGATGTTGTAATGGCAGCGATAAGTGGCGGTAAAGACTCCTTTGCGATGCTAGACATATTGCTGATGTTACAAAAGGCTGCACCGATAAACTTTAAAATAATTGCCGTTAACCTCGATCAAAAGCAACCGGGGTTTCCTGAGAATATCCTACCTGAATATTTTGAATCCCTCGATATACCTTATTATATTATTGATAAGGATACTTATTCTGTTGTTAAGGAAAAAATTCCTGAAGGAAAGACCACTTGTAGTTTATGTTCAAGATTACGTAGAGGCACATTATATTCATTCGCTGAAAAAATTGGTGCCACGAAAATTGCCTTAGGGCACCATATGGATGATATTGTCGAAACCTTATTTCTCAATATGTTTCATGGCGCTAGATTAAAGTCCATGCCGCCTAAATTAAGAGCTGATGATGGTAGAAATACAATTATTCGTCCCCTTGCCTATTGTAGAGAAAAAGATTTAATACAATTTGCACAGTTAAGAGGCTACCCCATCATTCCATGTAATTTATGTGGCTCACAAGAAAACTTACAAAGACAAAATATTAAAGCTATGCTGTCTGACTGGGATACTGTATCCCCTAATAGAATAGAGAATATTTTTAAGTCATTAAAAAATGTCAGCCCAAGCCAACTAGCCGATACTCAATTATTCGATTTTGATAACTTGCCCATTGATCGAACAACGGCGAAAGATGAATATGAATTTTCTAAAGAAGTTGTTTCGTCAACCAATATAGATGAATCTTTAATTATTAATGCAATGAATGTTTAACTCGTTGTCATACCAACAGGCTTACAGTTAACAATGTCATTTGAGCTTGCTTTTCTTTTCTTCGCCGGTTTTTTTGGCGGCGTTATTAATGCGATAGCGGGCGGCGGAAGTTTTATTACATTCCCCGCACTTATCTTAGTCGGTATCCCTCCAATTATTGCCAATGCCACAAATACCTTTGCATCCTGTGCCGGCTATATGAGTGGCACTTATGCCTTTCGAAAAGAGATTTCTACGCATAAAGGTGACTTACTTCAAATTATAATAATCAGTTTTCTCGGCGGTATTCTGGGTGCTTGGCTGTTACTTAAAACTCCTGAAACTGTGTTTCGAGAAGCCATACCTTGGTTACTGTTATTTGCGACGACACTGTTTATTTTTGGGGGCAAAATTAATGCCGCGCTAAAAGAGATGGCTTCACATCATCGGCACGCATCATCCGTCGGTGGTTCGTTACTGCTAATGATGCTACTGGGAGTAGCAACTTATGGTGGTTTCTTCAACGCAGGACTAGGGATTGTCACACTCAGTTACTTCGCATTGGCAGGTCATACTAATATCAACGTCATGAACGGGTTAAAGTTATTAGTTTCATCCGCTGTATCGCTAATTGCCATAGTGCTGTTTATTTATAATGACATGATAGCTTGGTACGAAGGGACTATCGTATTATTGGGCACTTTAGCGGGAGGTTATGTTGCAGCACATGTATCACGACAATTACCCCAAAAACAAGTCAGATACTTTGTGATTGTGGCAAGTGTTGCAACGACACTGTATTTCTTTTTTGATATTTACGCGGGTGTCACTTAACTGCCTTTATCACCCCGAAGAATTAACGCCTTATTGAGTTTATTGGCGACACGAAAGCTTAATAACTTAATGAGAGCGATATTCACCATTTTTTAGACTCCACCTGGTTGCCCTCCTGCCTGCTTCGATAGCCTAAACTTGATAGGCTGCGATATATCGTGTGCTTAACTTTACGGTGTTAAAACTGATTATGCCGTCAACACATAAGAACAAAAATACAATTACCTTTCATTTTTCAATTACTTATAATTATTTTGCAGTTCCTTGATAAAGGCGTCGATGTGATACTTATCAACCCTGACTACTAATATGTGGCAGGATAAAAGCCTCAAGCAGCTTAAAAACGATAGAAAGTGGACAATAAACATACTCCACTTGCCCGAAATCAGCACACATTAGTGCTTAGAAAACCACGATATATCACACTATCACGATATATCGTGGCTTATTTTGATTTTCATTAAAAAATTAACCTTAAAATACAACTGTTTATATTTTTATTTTCTTGGCTCGTTTATTGAAATAGGGTAATTACTCAATTATTACCCTGTAAATAATCATGAAGTTTAATATCCAAGAAGAGCAACTCATCATTAAACCCTATAAATCTCAAACATCTGTCTATGTTCGGGAGCAAAAAGGCTTTTATCAAAAGCTTCGTCGTTATCTCAACTGGCTACTAATGCTCGCTTTTATTGTCATGCCTTTTATCCAATTTAACGGTCAACAAGCGGTATTACTCGATGTTGTTACCCAAAAATTTAGAATTTTTAATCTTACATTTTGGCCACAAGATTTCATATTACTCGCTGGAATTTTTATGGTAGCTGCTTTTGCTTTATTTTTTGTCACTACTTGGCTTGGCCGCGTATGGTGTGGATATGTTTGTCCACAAACAGTATGGACATTGGCATATGTTTGGGTGGAGCACAGAATAGAAGGCACTCGCAACAAGCGAATGGCATTAGATAGTGCACCTTGGACGCTGAATAAAGCAGTGAGAAAAACACTCAAACATATAATTTGGCAGTTGATGTCACTATTTACTGCCACAACATTTATTTCTTACTTTGTACCAGTAACTGAACTCTACAGTACGATGCTCACCTTTGACTGGAGTGGAGCAGTCACTTTTTGGGTGCTATTTTTTGCCCTAGCCACATATGGGAATGCAGGTTGGATGAGAGAGCATGTTTGCATTCATTTGTGCCCTTATTCTCGGTTTCAGTCTGCTATGTTTGATAAAAACACTTTGCTCGTTGCCTATGATGCCAAACGTGGTGAAAATAGAGCGCCCCGTAAGCGTAAAGATGATGCTAAAGCACTTGGCTTAGGTGATTGTGTTGACTGTAACTTGTGTGTTGATGTTTGCCCTGCAGGTATAGATATCCGTAATGGCATACAGTATGAGTGTATTAATTGTGGGCTGTGTATTGATGCTTGTGATGAAACAATGGAGAGATTTAACTACCCCAAAGGATTAATTAGTTATACCAGTGAGCAAGAATTGGCAGGTAAAAAGGTTAAGCGCTTTAATCTAAAACTAGTATCATACGGAACTTTAAGTCTATTATTTATCGTGTTATTAGGCTTGTGGATAAGTAGCAGAATCCCATTAGAAGCCAACATTATTCGTGATAGAAATGCATTATATCGCGTCAACTATGAAGGCATAGTTGAAAACACTTATACCTTAAAAATTCTGAATAAAAGCCAAATTCCACTACATTTCGATATTGATCTAATCAATTTAGATTACCCTGAAATTAAGCTGCCGAAAAAGATTCTTATAGGAGCAGGAGTGATGCAAGAAGTTCCCATTACTTTGGCAATTGATGGCGAATTATTGAAGAAAAAAAGTACTGATATTAGCTTTGCTATTCAATCTGTTGAGCAACCTGATATTCAATTACAAAAAAATACGGTGTTTTTTCGCAATTAATACCTCAATAGCTAAAGGTACCTATTTGAATAGTCTAGCTAACCTTAGGCTAGTATTTGGTCGGCCCAACAAATTAGTGCCTAGCTATTATTTGTTTATCTATCAGTGTATGAGAGCCGACTGATTATGGATTACTTTATGGCGTTAAATCATACCAATTAATCAATTCAAAAATTAATGCGTGGTCACTTTTATGTTTTTCCGGTGTTGATATTTTTAACTGCTCTACTTTCTAAAGAATTAGCCGTGCTTATACGTCATTCAGGTTCCGTGGATGGCTAATCTACGCGGAAGTCTTTTCATGGTATTAGCAATGGCTTGTTTTTCAATTGAAGATGCTTTTATAAAAGCAGCAGCTAAAACTGTGCCATTAGGCGAAATTTTATTTTTATTTGGTTTCTTTGGTTCAACTCTATTCATTTTATTAACTTTACATCGAGGCGAAAAAATCTTTCATCCCTCGATATTAAGCCGTTCAATTTTAATACGAACAATTAGTGAGATTATCGGTCGATTATTTTTCGGTATATCACTGATTTTAATTCCTCTTTCATCGTTATCTGCCATTTTACAAGCAACCCCGCTGATCGTCGTGATGGGAGCTGCAATATTTTTTGGAGAGAAGGTTGGGTGGAAACGTTGGAGCGCTATATTTATTGGCCTTATCGGTGTTTTAATGATTATTAGACCGGGAGCAAATGCATTTCAGCTAGGATCCTTATTTGCTGTTTTAGGCACTCTAGGCTTTGCAGGACGTGACTTAGCAACACGAGCCGCACCAAAAATATTATCTAATATACAGTTAGGCGTTTATGGTTTCTTTATTTTGATGCCTACAGGCCTAATTTTATTATTCTTTAATAATGATTTTGCCAATATACATTTGCCGAGTAGCACCACCTCACTACAGATTTTAGGTACGATACTCTTTGGTTTTACTGCTTATTATTCTCTTACTGTTGCGATGCGTATTGGCGATGTTTCAGTCGTGACACCATTTCGATATACACGATTAGTATTTGCCCTGTTCATAGGAGTAACTTTATTTGGTGAACGTCCAGATACCCTGACTCTAATAGGTAGCACAATTGTCATAGCTAGTGGTATTTACACGTTATTAACAAGTAAGTTTACGTAGACTTACCTTTGACCGCTCTGGAATAAGTAGAGCGAGGTTTTGTGTAATAAGTTCTTATAGATTAAAGGTTTGTGAAATAATTCTGCCAATAATTTTGGAGTAAAGCGTTAGGTTTTATTCAAAAGGCGGCTCATTAGAACAATACCACCCATAATAAAAATGCCCGCCGAAAATCAGCGGACATTGATTATAAATAGCTATCTAAAATAACTCATCATCAATAGCAAACAAGCAATCACTGCCCGATTTAGCAGAAGCAATTAACGATAATCTACGTGGTAATAAACGCGTAAAGAAGTATCGAGCTGTGTGTATTTTACTTTGATAAAAATCATCGCCGCTCTCACCATTATTAGTTAATGATGTCTGCGCCATTTTAGCCCAAACATATGCCATTGCGGTATAACCAAAGATATGTAAATAATCATTTGCCGCTGTACCTAACTCGTTTATGTCACTTTCTGATTTAGTTAATAAGTCAGTTGTTAATTCAGTTAAGTCACTTACCGCTTGTGCTAAAGGCGTAATAAACTCACTCATACCTTGAGTCTCTTGATGACTTTCAATATAAGCATTCACCTCATCAGTAAACACTTTCAACATAGTACCTTTTGAACCTGCCACTTTTCTCATCAGTAGATCCATCGCTTGAATACCGTTGGTTCCTTCATATATTTGCGTAATACGGGCATCACGAACTAATTGTTCTTGACCCCACTCACGTATATAACCATGACCACCAAACACTTGCTGACCAGCAACCGTATTTTCAAAGCCTAAATCAGTAAAGAAGGCTTTTGCAATAGGTGTCATTAACGCTGCTAAGGTTTCACCTTTAACTTGTTCTTCACCTTCACCGAAAGTTGCATAATCAAGTTGCATCGAAATATAACTAGACAATGCACGTGAACCTTCATTTAGTGCTTTCATATTTAGAAGCATACGACGAACATCGCCATGTACCATAATAGAGTCAGCTTCTTGATTAGGGTTTTTAACGCCATTTACTTTACTGTCAAGTGCGCGCCCTTGTAGCCTATCTTTCGCGTATTCTAACGCATTTTGATATGAGCGTACGGAAGCACTTAAGCCTTGGATACCAACACCAATACGTTCAAAATTCATCATGGTAAACATACAGGCTAAGCCTTTATTTAATTCACCAACTAAAAAGCCTTTTGAACCATCAAAATTCATTACACACGTTGCTGAGGCATTAATACCCATTTTGTGCTCTATTGATCCACAACTAACATGATTAAATTCACCCAGAGTATCATCTTCATTAACATTAAATTTAGGTACTAAGAATAGGGAAATACCACGAGGGCCTGCTGGCGCATCAGGCAGTTTAGCAAGTACTAAATGTACAATATTTTCTGTAAGATCGTGTTCACCACCAGTAATAAATATTTTATTACCCGTGACACTATAACTACCATCTTTTTGTGGAACCGCTTTAGTACGAATAATACCTAAATCAGATCCTGAATGTGACTCAGTTAAGCACATAGATGCTGTCCAATCACCGGCATACATGCGTGTTAAAAAACGCTGTTTTAACTCTTCACTACCATGCTTGGCCAATGATAACGCAGCACCTGCGGTAAGAACGGGGTAAAGCGCGAAGGAAATGTCTCCGCTGTTTAACATCTCTTCATGCATAGCTGTTAACATTTTTGGCATACCCATGCCGCCATAATTAACATCACCACCTAATGCAGTCCAACCACCTTCAGCATAGGTTTTAAATGCCTCTTTATAACCGGGAGCTGTAGTTACAACACCGTCTTTAAAGCTCACACCTATTTCATCACCTTGACGCGAAATAGGGTCTATTTCTTGTTCAGCAATTTTCGCGCATTCTTGCAAAATAGCTTCAGCTGTATCTTTATCTACTTGCTCAGCTAGTTTAGGTAGTTTTTGCCACATTTCATCCGCTTTGAATACTTCATATAGCAAAAAACTCATATCTTTTAATGGAACTTTATATTCGGCCACAACAACCCCTAGTTTATCTGTAAAATTTTAAAGAACTTACCTTACTTCAATCATAAAATAAGAAAAAGAAACACTCAATTAAAACACTTGTTTGAATACTACCTTAAAAACAAAAAAAGTAAAGTATTAGCCTAAATTAAGCTGTGATTAACTTGATGTTTTAACAGAACTTGCGTTAGTGTTAATAAAACCCTAAACGAAGTATAGATAACTTGTACAAACTTGCGGTAAAAACCTTGAACCCCTTACTCTTGTTAGCATTGTTGCTAATAACATCGGTACAAGCCAAACAAATCAGCTTCGAAAAAAAAATGCATGGTGATAGTTATAGTTTTAGTTACCAATGGCTTGACCATGACAAAGCGCATCAAACAATCAACTTCAATTTATCTAAATCGGCTTTATTTGAACGTTTTAGAATGCTCAAACCTTATCAAGGTGAGTTTGCTCAAAAAACAGTATTACGCTCGATAAAAAAGCGACTTAAGCACCAACCACTAAAAGAAGCTCGCATCGTTTTTAAACAGCATCAAGGGAAAACAGTTATTCAAGTCGAAGGGGCTGATGACGAAAAAGTTGCTGATGCCTATAAAAAAATAAAAATAATAGAGCAAGAAGCTACTAAAGAATATTTCAAGAAAAACTACTATCAACGCTTTACCACACATGAACAGCAAACAGGCATCAAAGTAGATCATGTTAATATTGCAACAGACTCTGTTGCCGACTTTAAATCGCTTAAACCAATAATTTTAGAAGTCGTCTCAATTGAGGAAGTCCGTAAAGCCACTAACTTTGTGCTCAGCTTTATACAGAGTATTCCTTATTCTACTCTAGAATCACGAGTTACTTCTTCGGGTGCTGGTTTTAACCCGCCAGCAAAATTGTTGTGGGAAAACCAAGGAGATTGCGATAGTAAAATGACATTAACTGCCACAATTTTACGCGCATTAATGCCTAGAATAGAGATGGCCATGATATATATTGATGAGCATGCTTTTATTGGTATTGCTATTCCGGCGAAGGCGGGTGAAATGAGCATTAAATATCAAGGTGTAACCTACTTATTGGCTGAGCCAACAGGTCCTGCTTTATATAAGTTAGGCACATTAGCACCTGACTCTGAGTTAGCAATTAATCAAGATCGCTATATTGTTGAGGAGTTTCACTCTGACGGTAGTTTATAAAGCTCCCTACGTTCACCTAAAGCTCTAATAACTACTTTTGTACACACATACCATTATCAGAACAATTTGCTTGCACTTTATAGCTGTCTCTTATACACACTGACGCTGCCGACGATCTACTCTGTGTAGATCTCGGTGGTCGCCGTATCATTA
>OJCW01000496.1_pt1 | contig 12790 bp, 9 predicted proteins | sample 1592461 | NCBI WGS metagenome assembly OJCW01 (sample SAMN05416884, study PRJEB24817) | seawater metagenome | isolation source: Sea water | place: Canada:Atlantic | collected 2013-11 | reverse complement strand
GATCTACACAGAGTAGATCGTCGGCAGCGTCAGATGTGTATAAGAGACAGAGTCTATATTCAGGTGATATTCAATACCCGTTTTTTTGCATGACAGTTGATTCTTATTTAGGACAGCCTTTGGTGGATAATCAGTCGGCTTATGGTGTTCCTGTTTATATGGATATGGAACAAAAAAAGAATATTGTCGGCTATTCAAAAGATTGTAGTATTGCAACGACCGTTCAATACTTCTCTTTAAGCAATAGTGGTGAAGTGTTCAAGTTAACTCAGCCTAACCTTGAAATTACTGCTCGTCAATTAGGTGATAAAATATTACTTAGGGTTGAGCAAGGAACAATTAACCGCTTTATTTATACTGTTATTATGCCCATTAGTGGTGATGAAGTGGGACAGCGGTTAGCAACATCGAAATGGAATAAGCGTTTGATTTTTCAGTTTAATGGTGGCTCAGGTATTGGTTATCGCCAAGGAAAGCAGCGGGCAAAAAGGGTTATATCAAGGCAATGGCAGCAATTGCGCGACGGCTATGCCGTTATTAGCTCTAGTGGTAATAAAACCAGCTATACCTACAATATGCTGTTAGCTGAAGATACAGCTAGGCGAGTAAAAAAACATTTTGTTAGTTTATACGGAGAGCCTTTATATACGGTTGGTATCGGGGGCTCAGGTGGTGGTTTGGCGCAGTATTTAATTGCACAAAATAGTACCGGTATATTAGACGGCTTGATCCCTTTATATTCTTATCCGGATATGATTACTCAAACAACATATGCACTTGATTGCGACCTATTGAATAATTATTTTACTTTTCGTGCGAAAAAAAAATCTCGATGGCTTGATTGGCATAAAAGGCAAACAGTGGAAGGCATGAATGCTCTGAATAATTTTCCCCAAAGAGCGGGGTACTTACAACCCGTAAATCAAATTATGTCAGGATTTGTACCTTCATTTCCTAGTGGAAATAGCGAATGTATAAATGGTTACTTTGGTTTATCAAGTTTTATTAATAATCCAAGACAAGGTTTTTTAAGAGATATCTTTCATCCTGATGTGGTTCAGCAAGTTAAGTGGAGTTTTTGGCAGGATTTAGTCAGTGTACTAGGTCAGGATAAGGAAGGTTTTGGCTTAACTACCTGGGATAATGTAGGCGTTCAGTATGGCCTGTTGGCTTTACGAGAGAAAGGGATAACAGTCGATGAATTCTTTGATCTCAACAGTAAAGTTGGTAGTTGGAAGCCTCAGACTAACATGGTTGAGGAAGATATTTGGTTACCTTTTGGACGGAAGATCCCATTATGGCTATCGCTGTGGGGCAGTCAAAATATTACACCTGTTGTCCAAGGCGTTGCTATTAGACATGAAGGATCGATTCAGGCGATGCGGGCGGCATATCGCGCAGGTCAGGTATTTATTGGTAAAATTGACCTACCGGTAATTGATGTGCGTCATTATTTAGAAGAAGATCTAGATATGCACCATGTTTCAGCATCTTTCTTTTCTAGATTAAGGATTTTAGAGCAAAATGGTCACAGCGAAAATCATATTATTTGGATTTCTGACAAAAATTATAATCCGGCTGTTTTAGCGTTTAAAGTGATGGATGAGTGGTTATTAACTAAGCGTAATACTCCCAGCTTTTCAACAGCAGAAGCCAAACCTAAAGGCTTGGTTGATCAATGTTTCTCACCTAAAGGGGAAGTGATTTTTCAAGGAGAAAACAGTTGGGATGGTCAATGGAATAATAGAAGTGAAGGGGCATGTCACAAAGTGTATCCAATGTATAGTACTAGCCGTATACAAGCGGGTAGCACGTGGTCAGGTGACATGTTTAAGTGTCAATTAATGCCTGTAAATCAGGCAATAAAACAAGGAGTGTATGGCGCTATAGATATGACTCCCTATCAACAAAAGCTAGAAAAAATATTTCCAGCGGGTGTTTGTGACTATAATCAAATAGATCAAGGTCGACCAATAGGTTTATAGTTAACTCGATATGATGATACATAAAAGGTGATTTTGTGGCTTTATTCTACAATGAAGTTCTCTTGCATAACATCCACTAAAACTACTTCTGTAATATCATTTAAAGGGTATTCAGTAGATGAAAATATATCACCCTCTTTATTGCCTAGCGCAATACTGACGACTTTGGGTTTATCATCATGGAGTAGGATCACTATTTTTTTATTGAGTGCAATACAGTCGACTGTGATTGCATCTGCTTTTATGCCTTGATTACGTAAGCCTTTATCCATTATTCCCATCACCGTATCAATATGAGAAAACTTGCTATAGAACAGGTCATTGGCTCTAGCGGCAACTTCAGATAAGTTTTTCAGTACAGCTTTCATTTTACGCCTTATTAGTTTAAAACATAGGGAGGAAATTATGTGGTTAATAATGCACTACCAGAAAGGAAAGGTACATTCTAATATAAAAGACTAAATTGAAATCACGGTGTATGTGTGAAATTGAGTATACCTTGGGGCAAAGAAAACCCCGTAAACGGCTGTTTACAGGGTTGAAATATTCAATATATTTAGGTTTAACTTAATAAAAAGTATCTTCTCTGTTGTGTGCTTGGGGGTCTTCGATGAGTTCTTCAAATTCTACTTCGAAATTATTATTATTGCAGGTGTCTGCTAAATAGATTGTTTTTGTTGAACCATCAATCCACGTTACGGTACCGCTTCCTTTTCTACTACCGCATTTCATTCCAATATGAATATCATTAAACTCCATATCTCCTCCTTATCATCAGGGTTATGCGTAATCAGTTAGAGTATCCATTTTAAATTTAGTTCACTTTTATCTAAAGAACAAATTATCGGAGGTTTTAAAAGTTAACTACCCTCTCTTTATTTTAGGAGTAGTGTCGATGTTAGGTTTTTAGGGCATTTATGGAGTATATAAGTTACCTAGTGTACAACTCTTACTGGCACCGGTAACCGATGATAGGCTACTGACTATGTTATTATCAAATGCGAATGCTAGCCAAGCAAATGCGACAGCCTCTACTTGATCAACATTAATACCTTTTTCATCTGTCAGTAATAGTTTGTATTTTGTGCTGTTTAATTGTTGCTTAATTTGGCTTGTTAATGTGCTGTTATGAGCGCCCCCACCACAAAGGTAAACTTTAGACATACCCTGATTATTTGCGCTATGTTGCTTAATAGCATTAGCGATGGTTATTGCTGTAAAATGGGTTAGTGTGGCTTGAACATCTTGATTACTAATGCTGTTAACTTGACTTGATTTTTCGGTTAACCAAGATAAATTGAAATACTCTCGACCAGTACTTTTAGGAGCTGGCAATTGAAAGTACTCATCTGATAATAATAAACCTAATAAGTCATTGTTTACTTTACCTGTTGCTGCCCAGTGACCATTTTTATCATAGTTGTGCTGACTATTTGGGTTATGTTGCTGAAACCAATCATCCATTAAGGCGTTACCCGCACCTGTATCATAACCAATAACATTTAAATTTTTGGTAGTCGGTAAAAAGGTTAGGTTGGCAATACCGCCAATATTAACGACAAATACATCACTGCCACTCTCTATTGCATTTCTAACATGATTGCGGTCACTAACAGGGGCTTCACTGAATATAGTCTGATGAAAAGCAGGTACTAAGGGAGCGCCTTGGCCTCCAAGTGCCATATCTTTACGTCTAAACTGCCCAATAACGCGAATGCATGTTAACGTTGCTAAAGTTTGGCAACAGCCAATTTGCAAAGTGAAAGGGTGCTTTATTCGGGGTCTATGACGAATAGTTTGTCCGTGGCTACCAATGGCGATAATATCATTACAACTGAGTTTTTCTTGGGCTAAAAAGGTATTAATAGCATGGGAAAAAAGGTGTGCTAGCTCGATATCTAACTCAAAAGCGCAGTCTATCTCATTACTTGCAGGTGAATAAAGAGCGGTTATTTTAGCGGCTATTTGATCGCTATAAGCTTGATAAAAACTTGCATGGTGCTCAAGTTTGTTATTCTCATCAAAAGTAACTAAAGCGAGATCTATTCCATCAGCACTAGTGCCAGACATTAAACCTAGGTAATAGCGTTTGCGCTTGACTGATTTATTAATCATCACTTTTTTCTAAACTTTTTGGGGCTAGTAGAGAGGTATAGCATTTTTAGAACCCTCTAATGATTTTATACGTTTTTTTGCAAGCGTAATAAACTCAGTTTTATATTTCTTGGCTATCGGTTTAGCCTCAGGAAGCTTTACTGTTCTGGGGTTACGGTGTACGCCATTTAATAGGAATTCATAATGTAAGTGAGGACCTGCGGCTAACCCCGTCGCTCCAACTTTACCAATGAGTTGCCCTTGCTTAACTCGTTGACCTTTTTTAACGGCGCGTTTGGAAAAATGTAAGTACTTAGTCACAATGCCATTGCCATGCTGAATAAAAACATAATTTCCGTTGTATTTGTTGTAAGTTGAATGGGTAACTTTACCATTCCCTGCGGCGACTACAGGAGTACCTGTCTTAGCCGCATAATCAACCCCTTTATGAGCTTTCCAACGCTTTTGCACAGGGTGAAAACGTTTAGGTTTAAAGTTCGAACTAATATATTTGAAATTTACGGGCGCACGTAAAAAAGTTTTACGCATGCTTTTACCGTCTGGTGTGTAGTATTCGTCATCAGTAAAGCGAACAGCCTGAAACGGTTCATTTTGATTGATAAATTCTGCAGCGAGAATATTCCCAGTGCCAATATATTCACCATCGATATATTTTTTTTCATAAGTCATATAAAAACTATCACCTGCTCGGAGATCTAAAGCAAAATCAATATCCCAGCCAAAAATATTGGCAAAATTAATGATTTGAGCATCCGTTAAACCAGCCGCCGTGGCGGCGTTCCAAAAGCTTGAACTAATAATACCATGGGCGAAATCTTGGCGAAGCTCGACTGTTTTAGACTCTTTATGTGATTGAAATTTTTCACCAACGAGATTGATATATAAAGTCTCTGTTTTTGACAGAGGATATTCTAATGCAGTGACTTTGTTTTTGTCATTACTAGCAATACGTAACGTATCCCCAACATTTATTTTTCTTAATAGCTTACTGTCTTTGCCTTTAGCAGTACTAACTGCATAGGTTTCTTGGGCACTAAAACCTAAACGTTTGAATATTCTGGCCAATGAATCACCACTACGCACTTTAGCCGTTTGCCAAGAAATATCACTTTGTTGTTGTGAGTTAACGGTATTAGAAATAGCGTTAGTAGGCAGCTGTTGTTGTATCGCTTTTTTAATTGATGGGATTTTTATCGGCGTGTCGCGGATAATATCATTGGCCTGTTGAGGCATGGCAACTTGGTAGCGCTTGCCTACTTCGAACCCTTGGACACTTATGTTTTGTGACGTCAGTTGTTGCTCAGAAGGTAATAAAACCAAGAGAAATAAAAAGGCACTTATCGATAACATGAATAAGCGGTGCTTCTTGGGAAGGCGCAAAAACATGTCACGTAAATTTAGGAATATTTTCTGCCAACTATTCAATTGACGTTGTATTATTTGTAGTTTATTCACTGAGATATTTAGTTATTAGCTGGCAACGAAAATGCGATAGCTGTCGTTAATTGTTCTGAACTATATCAAAATTTTTATCAAAGTTTTTAAAAACTTTTTAAAAAATAAGGCCACAATGGCTTTTATACTTTTATGTAGTAGATAAAGTGAGTAGAATTCGGCCATTGAAATGAATATAGACCTAGCCAGTGGAGCTAAAAATGACCGATGTTAGTCAAGCATTTGCAGAATTAAAACGCGGTGCGGAAGAAATCTTAGTAGAAGATGAACTTTTAGAGAAATTAAAAACAGGTAAACCGTTAAAAATAAAGGCTGGTTTTGATCCTACTGCGCCAGATTTACACCTTGGCCATACGGTATTAATTAACAAATTACGGCAGTTTCAGTTGCAAGGTCATGAGGTCATTTTTTTAATTGGTGATTTTACCGGCATGATTGGCGATCCGACGGGTAAAAATGTCACCCGTAAGCCTTTAACGAAAGAAGACGTTTTAGCCAATGCAGAAACATATAAAGAGCAAGTCTTTAAAATTCTCGATCCAGCAAAAACAACCGTTGCCTTTAACTCAACATGGATGGAAAAATTAGGCGCTGCTGGTATGCTACAACTCGCTTCTCGTCAAACTGTTGCTCGCATGATGGAGCGTGATGACTTTAAAAAACGTTACGCTAACGGCCAAGCTATTGCTATTCATGAATTTATGTACCCATTAGTACAAGGCTGGGACTCTGTTGCATTAGAATCAGATGTTGAGCTTGGTGGTACCGATCAAAAATTCAATTTATTAATGGGACGTGAATTACAAAAAAGTGAAGGTCAACGTCCACAAACTGTATTAATGATGCCGTTACTTGAAGGGTTAGACGGTGTACAGAAGATGTCAAAGTCGTTAGGTAACTATATTGGTATAACGGATAGTCCTTCTGATATGTTTGGTAAAATCATGTCTATTTCAGATGTTTTAATGTGGCGTTATTATGAGCTTTTAAGCTTTAAGCCCCTGGCTGAAATTGAAAACTATAAAACGGACATTGAAAAGGGTAAAAATCCACGAGATGTTAAGATTGATTTAGCGAAAGAGCTTATAGCCCGTTTTCATGATGAATCGGCGGCGCAAGCAGCTCATGATGAATTTATTAATCGTTTTCAAAAAGGCGCGATGCCTGATGAAATGCCAGAAGTTGAACTTAGCCCAGAAGGTGGCGACATAGCCATTGCTAATCTGTTAAAAGAAGCAGGTTTAGTGGGTAGTACTTCTGATGCATACCGTATGATTAAGCAAGGTGCAGCGAAAATTGATGGTGAAAAAGTCACTGATAGAAATTTAACTATTACTAGTGGAAGCAAGGCTGTTTATCAAGTGGGCAAGCGTAAATTTGCTCGAGTTAGCATTAATTAATCAGCTTAAAGAAAGTTCTTCCAGATAAATCTAAAAGGTTACAACAATTGTTGTAACCTTTTTTGTCCCCTCTAAAAAGGCATAAAGCTTTATTGCTTAAAATACAGCCACTCTGACCAGTGCTTAATTTTCAATTAAATTATTTACTTAGTGTCAAAATCATTAATCGTAAAAAAAGGTGATACCTTTCCTTTTATACCCATAAAAAAAATAGGCCTTTATCCTTTTGTTTTTATTAAATATTTTCATGGTTTTTTTTTGATCTATATCATGTTGCCTTCAAAGCAACGGCGTACACTGTGACATATTGTCGCAGTGTGTAATTAGCATTATTCACTATTTAGAATGAAAAATTTATATTAAGAAGTGGATGCTTGATGTTTTTTTTACCGGTTAAAAGTCTATTGAAAAAGGTACTTAGTTTACTAGGGCCTATTTTCTTGTTGTCTATTTTTGTTACCTTTTCTGCTCAAGCATTATTTGTTAGTCCGCCTAAAGAGCCCATGCCCCTTATCAAAGAAATATTTGTTAAGCAAACCCGTATTTCAGAAAAAGTAGCTGTTGAAGAAGGTGGTCCATTAGTTTGGACTATTTATGGCGAAAAAGAAGGTAAGGAAGATCAAGTATTAGGTTATGCCTTTGAAACAAACGACTTAGCTAAAATTCCTGCATATTCTGGTGAACCTGTGAATATGCTAGTCGCTATTGATACAGAAGGCGTTTATCTAGCTGCGAAGGTACTTGAGCACCATGAGCCTATTATTTTGGCTGGTATTCCGGAAAGTAAATTACATGCTTTTGTGGATCAATATCCTAACCTGAGTGTTAACGACCGCTTGAAAGTAGGCGGAAATCAAACTGAAAATACCGTACATCTTGATGGGTTATCTGGCGCTACCGTTACCGTCATGGTGATGAATGTGGCGATAGTGAAAGCGGCAAAAATAGCGGCTCGTTCTTTGGGTATAATCAGCACTAGTCAAGAGCCCATTCAACCAATGGGCACTATTTATTCAGACGTTTTTGAAAAAGCTGACTGGACAACGCTTACGGGTAATGGTGCTATTCGCAAATTGTATCTGAATAGAACAACCGTTGACGAAGCCTTTGTTGGGACCGAAGCGGAGCACGTAGATGAAGCTAAGGCAGATCAAAAGCAGGATATGTTTGCTGAAATTTATTTTGCACAAGTGGATATCCCTACAGTAGGGCGTAACCTCTTAGGTGAGCATGAGTATGAATACTTAATTGCTAATTTACAGCCCGGCGAGCATGCAATGGTGTTCATGGGAACCGGTTATTCATTTAAAGGATCGGGCTATGTACGTGGCGCTATTTTTGACAGAATTCAAATATTACAAAACAGTAATGCTTTTGCTTTTAGAGATCTAGATCACAGTCGCTTACCCGATATTTATATTGATGGCGCCCCACAGTTTACTGAACGTTCTATTTTTATTGTTAGAGCACATCATGAATTTAACCCTGCTTCAGATTGGCAACTTGAGTTATTAGTACGTCGTCAAACTGGTCCACTGGAAAGTATATTCACCAGTTTTAAAGCGGATTATCACACATTAGATAAATATGTAGACCGTCCACCACTAATTTTGCCTGAGCCTGAGTTAACCTTAGCGCAGCAAGTATGGAAAGAAAAAAATACTGAAGTCATAATTTTGATTGTGTTGCTTGTCTTGGTTGTGATGAGTTTATTCTTTCAGGATATTTTAGTTCGTCATCCTACCTTTATGCATAATTTCCGTCATATGTTCCTAATTGTTACCGTGGTTTTTATTGGTTGGTCGTGGGGCGGTCAATTATCAGTAGTGAATGTGTTTACCTTCCTGCAAGCGTTTATGACTGATTTTTCTTGGGATTTGTTTTTACTGGACCCTGTAATCTTTATTTTATGGGGGGCTGCTGCTGTAACTATGATCTTATGGGGTCGTGCTGTGTATTGTGGTTGGTTGTGCCCATTTGGTGCACTGCAAGAGTTGATGAATATTTTCGCTCGTTATATCAAAATTCCACAGTTTGAGTTGCCTTGGGCAGTACATGAACGCTTATGGGCAATTAAATATCTCATTTTATTAGGCTTATTTGGTTTATCAATGGAGTCTTTATCACTTGCGGAGCAGTTTGCTGAAGTTGAACCTTTTAAAACAACCTTCTTGCTTAAATTCGATCGTGAATGGCCTTTTGTTTTATATGCTTCTATATTATTGATTATCAACATTGTGAACCGTAAGTTTTTCTGCCGCTATTTATGTCCATTAGGCGCAGCATTATCAACCAGTAACAGCATTCGCTTGTTTAGTTGGTTACGTCGTCGTCCTGAGTGTGGTCAACCATGTAAAACGTGTGCAAAAGAATGTGAAATCCAGGCAATCGATCCTGATGGCGTTATCAATATGCGTGAGTGTCATTACTGTCTTGATTGCCAAGTAACGTATTTTAATGAAGAAAAATGCCCGCCACTTAAAAAGCTGGCGCGTAAGAAAGCGAAGTACAAAGAAACAGAAATTAATGTAAAAGAAGTCGCATAAATTATTTTTTAAAGAAAATAACCCAATTTTAAAAAGAAAAAATGGAGAACACCATGAGTAACGAAGAGCAAAAAAATAATGAAGTCGCATTAGAAAATGCAGACCGCCGTAAGTTTTTTGGTAAAACAGCACTCATTGGTGCTGGAGCTGTTGCTGCCCCAATGACTGCTGCGATGTTTGCTTCTACAGCACAGGCACAGAGAAAAGAAATGGCAATGAGCCCAGCTGTTCACCCTGGTGAATTAGATGAGTATTATGGCTTCTGGTCAGGCGGACATTCAGGTGAAGTGCGTATTTTGGGTATTCCATCAATGCGTGAACTTATGCGTATTCCTGTTTTTAATACCGACTCGGCAACAGGTTGGGGTTTAACTGAAGAATCAAAGCGCGTTAAAGGTGACAGTGCTGACCTTATGATGGGGGATTCTCACCATCCTCATATGAGCATGACCGATGGCCAGTACAACGGTAAATATGTTTTTATTAATGATAAAGCGAACTCTCGTGTTGCTCGTATTCGTTGTGACATCATGAAAACAGATAAAATGCTAACCGTACCTAATGTTCAAGCAGTTCATGGTTTACGTGTACAAAAAGCGCCTTACACAAAATATGTTGTTTGTAATGGTGAGTTTGAAATTCCAATGAATAATGACGGTAAAGGCGACATGAGAGATGTCACAACTTATCGTTCTTTATACAATGTTATTGATGCAGAAACCATGGAAATGGCTTTCCAAGTGATGGTTGATGGTAACTTAGATAATACTGATGCTGATTTTGATGGAAAATACTTTGCGTCAACGTGTTACAACTCAGAAATGGGGATGAACTTAGGCGAAATGATTGGCGCAGAGCGCGATCATGTTGTTATCTTCAGTCTTGCTGCCTGTGAGGCCGCAGTTAAAGCCGGAAACTTCAAAACCTATAACGGTAGTGATGTACCTGTTTTAGATGGCCGTAAAGGTTCTGATCTAACCCGTTATATCCCTGTTCCAAAATCACCTCACGGTTTAAACACGTCGCCAGAAGGTAAATACTTCATGGCGAATGGTAAACTGTCTCCAACAGTAACCGTTATTTCTATTGCTAAACTGGATGATTTATTTGCTAATAAAATTAAGCCTCGTGACACAGTAGTAGCAGAGCCAGAATTAGGCTTAGGTCCACTTCATACTGCTTTTGATGGTCGCGGTAACGCTTACACAACGTTATTCTTAGATAGCCAAGTAGCTAAATGGAATGTTGAAGATGCAATTAAGTCGTACAATGGCGAAAAAGTTAATTACTTACGTCAAAAACTAGATGTGCATTATCAACCGGGCCATAACCATACATCACAAGGTGAATCACGTGACGCCGATGGTAAATGGTTAGTGGTTTTATGTAAGTTCTCTAAAGATAGATTCTTACCTACAGGGCCATTAAAACCAGAAAACGATCAATTAGTTGATATTTCTGGTGATGAAATGAAGCTTGTTCACGATGGGCCAACATTTGCTGAACCACATGATTGTATAATGGTGCATCGTAGCAAAGTGAAACCTAATAAAGTTTGGACTCGTGATGATTCAATGTTTGCTGAAACCTTAGCAATTGCTAAACGTGATGGTGTTGATACCATGAGTGATAACAAAGTTATTCGAGATGGTAAAAAAGTACGTGTTTACATGACGTCAGTTGCACCAACCTACGGTATGGAGTCTTTCAATGTTAAGTTAGGTGATGAAGTAACCGTTATCGTAACCAACCTTGACCAAGTAGAAGATGTAACTCACGGATTTTGTATGACCAACCATGGTGTACAAATGGAAATCGGTCCACAACAAACGGCTTCTATTACTTTTACAGCGAATAAGCCTGGCGTACAGTGGTATTACTGTAACTGGTTCTGTCATGCACTTCACATGGAAATGCGTGGTCGTATGTTTGTTGAAGCGTAAACACTCGTTAATTAGAGTTGCTTCATAAATAGCAAAGCATAAAATTAAAAAGCTCAATATTTTAAATGTTGAGCTTTTTTTATAAACTGTCTTTCCATTCTTCTAAGGTTTCTATCAACTTTTCTGAGCATTTAATAAACTCAGATTCATCAGTGATCAACGTTTTAGCTTCAGACTTATTTCCTTCAAAGGCGAGAGACAAAATACTGGCTGCTTGCTGATGAAATTGAGCATGCAGGTATACAACTTCCTTATAGTATCTATTGTTTTTAGTGTCGGTTTCTCTTGTTTCGTATAACCATTTGCCAAAGGCACACTGATGATCAGACTCTATTTTTTTAATAGTCTTTATGTTGCGACTTGGATCTGAATTTTTATTGCTCATGGTCGAGGATACTAAAACGGCTGTCTTGATGTTTTTTAACCATGCTGCGTGAATCGCAATAGCATTTTCAAGTTCTTCATTCATTGATAGTTACCAATTAGTTGATAAGTTATATGTCCTTATGATTATTTTCCTTAACGTATTCTCTTCATATAATATTGCCTTTAAGTATTAAATACTATCGACAGAGTTATAGTTTTGTAAATGATTTTTAGCAATTTTTTATTTAAGATCAACAGATAAATAGTTTTAAATGTTATGCTGTTAGCATGTTAAAAACCATAGATGAATCTTCCTTGTTACTCAAAAAAAATCAATTGTTTTTTCTCTTTATACTCCTCACTTTCCTGTGTAACGCTAGCCGTTATGTAGTTGCTGAAACGTTGACAGTGACGCCTACGGATGACCTACAAAAAATGCTCGATGCGAGTCAAGATGGCGATACTATTGCGTTAAGTCCAGGGAAATATTTTGGCAACTTTGTTATCACCAAACAAATTACGCTACGTGGTAGTGGTGAAAGTGGTAAAAAAGGCAGCATTATTAATGCACAAGGCAGTGGTCATGCGCTTGTGCTAAAAAACAGCCATATCACCATAGACAACCTAAATATTGTCAATTGGGGGAGCGATCTTACCGATCAAAATTCGGGTATTTATTCTAATGAAAAAGTAGGCTCAAGTTCAGATAAGAAAAGAGCGGCTGGGTTAGTGATATCGAATAACACTTTGTCAGGCGATGGCTTTGGTATTTGGTTGAATCATGTGACTAAGGCTAAAGTCTTTAATAATACTGTGGAAGGAAACCTCACATTACGCTCTGCTGATAGAGGTAATGGTATTCAAGTTGCGAACGTAACACATAGTCATGTTTTTAAGAATGAAACTCATAAAACCCGTGATGGTATCTATGCTGTCTCTTATACACATCTGACGCTGCCGACGATCTACTCTGTGTAGAT
>OJCW01000495.1_pt1 | contig 12791 bp, 8 predicted proteins | sample 1592461 | NCBI WGS metagenome assembly OJCW01 (sample SAMN05416884, study PRJEB24817) | seawater metagenome | isolation source: Sea water | place: Canada:Atlantic | collected 2013-11 | reverse complement strand
ACGAGATTCCTCTACGTCTCGTGGGCTCGGAGATGTGTATAAGAGACAGGAATCAAGTAGCATCTATAAAAGTAAGAGTTAATAACTATCGCAGCAAAGTTAAAGAGCTTGAAAATAAAGTTCATATTTTACCTGAAATCGAAGCAGAGCTTGTTGCCCTCAACCGGGGCTATAACATCACTAAAGCTAAATACGAAGAACTAGTGGCACGCCAAGAAACCGCTCAATTAGCACAACAAGCGGAAGAAACAACAAACAAAATTCAGTTTAAAGTTCTTAACCCCCCTAGAGCAGCTGCAGCTCCATCAGGGCCTAAGCGAATTTTGTTGTTTATAATGGTCACTCTTGTAGGTGTTGGTACTGGTGTAGGATTGTCATTACTATTAAGCCAATTATCACCAGTCGCTACCTCTACATCAAAACTATCTAAAGTAACCGGTGTACCTATTTTTGGTATTGTATCTGCAAATGAAAATTTAGGATTACAAAAATGGCATAAAAAGAAAACCTTTATTTTCATAGCTTCCAATCTGTTTTTACTCATTATCTTAATGATGTTTATGAGTTATTTTTTATTTCCTGATGCTATTCAAGCACCACTTAAAAGGATATTTTAAACCGTGAGTACTATAGAAAAAGCATTGGCCAAGCAAAAACAATCAAAGCTAAATATAAAAGATGGTTTAAATGCTGAGGCAATGCAAGGTGGACAACAGAATGATGTCATACTCCCCTCCAATACTGAGATAAAAAAACAAAATAATAATACGCCAATTTCCGAACAAGAAAGTATGCTCAATAAAGATAATTTAAAGCAAACAGAGTGTATAACGTTAGATGGTGATAATTTAAATGAGCGCGGCTTCATATTTAGTTCTAATAGCTCTCATCATATACAAGAAGAGTTCCGTCATATTAAGCGCAAGTTAATAAACAATGCTTTTGGCCCTGCAGCTAAAACATTAAGGCATAGTAACTTGATTATGGTGAGCAGCTCTAATCCAAATGAAGGGAAAACGTTTATTTCAATTAATCTTGCTTTAAGTATTGCCTTAGAACAAGATAAAACCGTTTTGTTAGTTGATGCGGATGTATTACGGCCAAGCCTACACAGAGAATTGCAATTTGAATCCAAAGAAGGTTTACTTGAGTACTTACTTGGTGAAGTGCCCTCTTTATCTGATGTCATTTATAATACAAACGTCGTTAATTTGAAATTAATTCCTGCAGGTAAAGCGCACCATTTAACCAATGAATTATTAGCCAGTACGAAGATGGCCACATTGGCAAAAGAGTTAGCGCAGCGTTACCCTGATCGGATTGTTATTTTTGACTGCCCACCAATACTAGGTGTAACAGAAACCCCTGTCCTTTCTAGCCTAGTTGGGCAAGCAGTGGTAGTAGTAGAAGAGTCAAAAACAAAGTTAGATGATGTGAAGAAAGCAGTTTCACAGCTTGATGAAGATATTGCTGTCGGTTTCGTTATGAATAAAGCAGTGAGATCGAAAAAGGATGGATATGGCTATTACGGCTATGGGTATAAAAAAAATCAATAAAAGCAATACTGCAAACCGCTTTGTGGCAACACTATTAACATTTGTTATAGCGCCAACCTCAGTGCTAGCAGGTGATTGGTTATTAGTACCTAATTTAAATGTAGATGAAACCTTCACGGATAATGTAGAGTTAACCTCAATAAACACTACATCAAGTTTTATCACACAAACCATTGCAGGATTAGGTGTCGAATATGATACAAACCTGACAACTTTACATTTGTCGGGCACACAAATTTACGCTATATATAGCCATAACAGCGAACTTAATAAGAGTTTTCGAACATTAGACGCTGAGGGTCAACATTCTTTTTGGCGTAGTGGCCCTACCTTTACTGCTAGCGCCAATATAGCTAATGTTAGTCAAAATAGTGCCAACAATAGTTTAGCTGATTTAGTTTCAGGTGATACTGTTGAGCAAAAAAACTACTCCACGGGGCTAAATTATAATTTTGGTAATAGTAGTTATTTAGTAACATCATCTATTACTTACAGCACAACTAGGACTGAAGATAATATTGGTGATAACAATGGTTTGGTTGCTGAGTTTAGTAGCAAAAATGGCAATAATGCTCGCCATTTATATTGGCAACTGGATACTAATTATAATAAGCGCAAGCAACAATATACAGGGAGTGATGGTGAGGACTACACTATTGAAGCACTTTTTGGCGCTATAACCTCTTGGAATTTAAACCCTTTTATTCGCTATTACGATGAAAACATTCAAGGAACAGGTGTCACTTCAAACTTAGATACTACCCCATCTTGGGGGCCAGGCGTAAGATGGCTAGCTACTCCGCACATTATTGTTGATCTTTCCTATAACTTTGTTGAAGACGAAACAGTTAGTGAAAACTACTTTGATGTTTCAATCGATTGGGAGCCCTCAGGAAGAACCTCTTTAACTCTCGGTTATAGCCAGCGATTTTTTGGTGAAGCATATAATCTAAACCTTCAACACAGAACTAAAAGATTCACAAATTCAATTAGTTACAGTGAGAGTTTACAGGTTTTTGATCGAAACACCTTTCAAGAAACAACACCCGATACTCCCGAATTAATTGAAAGTAACGAGTATTCTTTAAATAAAAATATTGCTTGGTCATCCCAACTACAATTATCAAGAACATCATTTATTTTAAATGTTTCAGCAGATGAAAAAACAAGTTTAGACACTAACATCGTAGATGATACTTTTAACGCAAGTATTAACGTGACACGTACAATTAGCCTCAAAAGCAACTTCTCGTTATCAGCAAAGTTTAACTATTTTATTTATGATAAAGAAAATCCTTCAGGTAGTCGTCAAGAAGACTATTACCGTACTATTTCAGCAAATTTTAGCCGAAATTTTGCCTCTACTTTATCTTGTAACTTTACTATGCAACACATCAATCGCGACTCTACTATTGATATCTTTAGCTACGAAGAAGTTCGCGCAATAATTAATATAACAAAAGAATTCTAACATGTACGAAAGTTACTACGGCTTCACCGAGCGCCCTTTTCAGTTAAGCCCTGACCCACGCTTTTTCTTTGCCACTAGCCATCATCAACGTGCCTTATCTTATTTGCAATATGGTTTAGACCAAGGCGAAGGCTTTATCGTTATTACCGGCCCTATAGGTACCGGTAAAACGACTATTGCAAGAAATTTATTAGCAACAATTGGTGACGAAAAAATAGTTGCTGCACAATTAGTGACCACTAAATTATCGCCAGATGAACTATTAGAATTAGTTGCTTCAGAATTTAAAATCCCTCTCAAAGGAAACAGTAAGGCTGAAGTTCTTGGTTGTATTGAAACTTTTTTAATACAATTGCATAAGCAGGGAAAAAGGGCTTTATTATTAGTGGATGAAGCACAAAATTTACCGGCCGAAACGGTAGAAGAGCTTCGTATGCTTTCAAACTTTCAGCTTGATGACAAGCCGCTTATTCAAAGCTTCCTGCTCGGACAAGAAGAACTAAAAGATATTATCCAAGCACCTAATATGGAGCAATTTAGGCAACGTATAATCGCTTCCGCTCACTTAAAGCCATTAAACCTAGAGGAAGTAAAAAATTATATAAACCATCGCTTACAGCAAGCAGGAGGCAATACAGAATCTTTATTTTCAGACGCTGCTTTTGAAGCTATTCACGAAAAAACATTAGGTGTACCCCGTAAAATCAATATTTTCGTAGATCGTTTATTACTTTTTGGTTTTTTAGAAGAATTGGCATGTTTTGGCATTGACGCTATTAATGAAGTCGCACTTGAGATGTCTGCGGAATTAACAGGCTCATTAAATTCACAAGTACTGACGAATAATCAGGTAACCACAGCCCAATCACAGCAAGTGGTAGTAAATTCTATTGAGAATGTTGAAAATATTAAAAACGTATTAAGAGAAGTTGAAGAAATATTAGAAGGTAGTATTCAACAAAAAATAAAAATGGCGCGTTACGTGGATAAGCTGCTTAAACAAAAAAATCGACAATATGCAACAGAGCAAGTCAAAAAGTAATTCTTATCTCTAGCGATCAATATGATTAAGAACTCAAATTTTAGATAAAAAAAACAGGCTATACAGCCTGTTTTTTTTATCTAAGAACAAATCAAATATTTTATCTTTAAACTTTTTGACGTCTAGAGGAGAATAACCCAAACCCTGCAAGTAACATCAATAACAAAGCACTAGGTTCAGGAACTGATGTTGTATTTTTAAAATTAGTAACCACTTCAATAATGTCATTCGCACAAGTCATCTGCCAGCGAAAAGCCAACTGAGTTGCATTAATTAACGTTGTATTACTAATATTGAAAGTCATCGTTAATATGTCATTACCAACATCTGAATTCCATGTTCCTGTATCCTTAGAGTCAGGAGCATTCTGAGCCATAATAACTTGCCAACCTCGGTGTCCACCTAATTTTTCAGTTTGTATAACATCATTTATATAGCCCGTATGCCCTGTACCTGCTATGTCTCGTAATTCTCCAGATTCATTAACACCATTAGTATCTCTTTCTGAACCAAGATCAAAAGCATATTCCCATTGGTTTGAAGTTTTAACTGTATTGGATGTTGATCTGTGGCTACTTTCATTACAACCAAGACGGGTGTCACTGGCTGAACACTGATCCGCCTGAGTATAATGGTCTGCATCCATAATAAACAAATCACCTAAATCATACCTAGAACTTGTATTATGTGAGATAAATGCCGAACTCACCTTAACAGTCACTTGGCCACTAGCTGTTTTCTCAACTGTCATAGAATCTATATTATAATCAGAGCCGCCAATAGCGTCTATTGTTGACGGAGAGTTTCCATCAGCCCCAACATAATTATCCAATAACGCTGTTGTCATCGTTTCTGTAGCTACAGTACCTGCGTTACTTGTCATAGATACCATCATGGTAATCGTGGCGCAAGTAACACCTAATTTTTTGATAAATTTCATATATATTTCCATTAAAATTTAAGTTTATCTAATAATTAATATCAAAGCAAAGATTAGGCCAACTTATTAAGTGGTTGTTTTATTGGTGTTTTTTTTGAATAATAAAAATATAAAAAGATTTAGTGTAAAATTTTCAGACATGTTTATTCAATATATCTAGTATAAAGCTTAACGTTTAATTTTAAAAGTGTAATAATCCTAATACATAGTTCCCATCAGTATGCTTATTCATGTTCAACCTTTTAAAGTACTCATTATTTATTTTTGTTTTATCTATATCCTTTAATTTGAAGGCCAATGAAGCCTACGAGGAGGCTTTGAAAAGCTTTCACCAAAATGAATATAGTACTACGATTATCCATTTAAAGAACTCACTGAAAGAAGATATTAATCACATTCCTTCACGAATTTTGCTTTCTGAAACCTTAATAGCTCAGGGTAAAGGAGAAATGGCTGAAACCGAACTTTATGACTTACAAGCAAGTGGAGTCGATTTTAATCAGATTATTGCACTACTTGCACAGTCATTAATTCTACAAAGTAAATATAAACAAGTACTAGAAATAGCAACATCGGGGTATCGTGGTAACCATATTGAAAGTTTAGTGCTTTTTTCTCGAGGACAAGCCTATCTTGGTTTAAATCAATTACGCGAAGCTGAGCAGGCCTTCATAGAAGTATTAAAATTACAGCCGGACTTCCAATTAGCAATGCTAGGCATAGCACAAATTGCAATGAACAAGAATAACTTAACCAAAGCAAATAGTTTTACCGATCAAGCATTAGAATCATATGAACCTTTGATAAATGCATGGATTATGAAGTCAGCACTTTATCAACAACAAGGACTTAACGAAAAAGCACTATTAACAATTAATAAAGCTTTACAACAAAATCCTGAGCATTTACAAGCAAGGCTAAATAGAGCGACTATTTATATTACCAATGAAAATTGGACACAATCAGCCGAAGATCTCGATTTTATTTTAACAAAAATTCCTCTTGAACCTAGGGCAAAGTATTTACGTGCTATTGTGAGTGCTAAACAGGGTAATAGAGAGGATAGTAAAGCCAAATTAAACGAGGTAATTGTAACTCTAAATGCCATTCCTGATACGGTAATGATGCAAAATCCTAATTATTTTTTTTTAACAGGCGTTACTAACTTTAATTTTGGTAACCTTGAAGATGCAAGGCATTACTTTCAACGCTTTATAAATATAAAAGAAAATGATTATAATAGTTTAAGATATCTTGCCATTATTGAACTAAAACAGGGTAAGCCACAAAACGCAAAAAATTTACTTTCAAAAGCCAGTATTTATTACCCCGATAACCCTACATTATTATCTTTACTCGGCATTTCTTTAATGGAACTAGGTAAAGTGGAACAAGCCAAATATTATTTCGAAAAAGTGGTGAGTTTAACGTCTAGCAACGGCGGAGCATTAACTAACTTAGCCCAAAGTGAAATTCTTGCCGGTGACTACTCTAAGGCAATCACTAATTTATTAAATGCTAAAAAAAATGATAATAGTAATTCAGTCACTCTGCTGCTTATTGAGGCTTACTTCAAAACTAAACAATTTAAAAAAGCAAAAATATTAACTCAAAAATTAATCGAAGTTCAGCCAAAAAACAGTTACTTTCAGAAACAACATGGCATTGCTCTTGGTTTTTCTGGCGACATAAAGAATGCAAAAATAGCTTTCCAAACAGCATTAAAGCTTCAACCAACAAATACTGCTGCTATAATTCACCTAGCTAGAATGGAGTTCATTGAGCAAGGACCACAACACGCAATTTCATTTTTACAAGAACTACTTATAGCGCAGCCTAACAATACTCAAATAATGGTTGAGTTAGCTGATATACACTTTAAAAATGAACAAAGAGATAAGGCTTTATCGCTATACCAGCAAGCCTTTGATTTTGACAACCAAAATCCATTTACTTTAATAAAACTAATTAACTATTATTTCAATACAAATCAATACAGTAAAGCTGAACCTATTTTACTCGCCTATTTACAAAAACACCCTAAAGAAAGCCTCATAAAAATAAAATTAGGCCACTTGTATGGCAAGTTAAATCAACCTCTAAAAGCGATTAAAACATTCGAATCAGCAATACCTGACTCTGCTGACAGAACTAAAACATACATGTTGTTAGCGCAAGCACAACTTAAAGTAGATAATAGAGATGAGGCTATTCAATCGCTAAACAAAGCAACAGCTTGGGATGAAAAACGCCTTGAACCACTATTGATGCTTTTCCCAATTACTTTATCTCAGAAAGATTATACAAGAGCCGAACAAGTAATTTACACTATTAATAAATTGATTCCAGAACAAGATGTTGCCGAGATCTTTTCTGCACAACTGTATTTAGCTAAAAATGAATTCATAAAAGCTGAGAAAAGCTACCTTAATGCACTAAAAATAAACCCAAGTAGCAAGTCTACATTAGGCTTATTTAATGCGCTAAATAAACAAAATAAATACGATGAATCACAAGTACTTATACAAAAATGGCTTAGCGACAACCCTAATGATCTTTTAGTAGAAATAGCACTTGCAGAAAGTTACATACATCAAGGCAAAATGACTAAATCTTTAGCGCTATATCAGGCGCTGATTCAAAAGTACCAGCGAATGCCAGTATTACTCAATAATGCCGCTAATATTTCGTTGCGCTTAGGGAAAATATCTTTAGCTGCAGATTATGCTAACGAGGCCTATAAGAAGGCCCCACAAAACCCGAGTGTTATTGACACGCTTGCGTGGATAAAAACACAGCAAGCACAAAGAACTGAAGCGATAGCATTATTTCGACAAGGCTTAGTGTTAGATTTTGATAATGCTGAAATGAAATATCACCTAGCTGTAACCTTGAAAGAAGAAAGCCGTGATAGAGAAGCTTATAAATTACTCACTGAAGCAGTAAAAGCAGCTCAAGACTTTACGGATAAAAGTATAGCTAAGCAATTACTTGTTCAATGGAAAGAAGAAAAATCTATATCAAAGTAATTTTCTAAACTGCTCAACACAGGCTAATCATTATTAATACTCAATTCATATTTTTCAATTAATGAGTATAACGTTGGCCTAGTTACACCAAGTAACTCTGATGCTTTAGACATATTTCCTTCAGAAAGTGCATAGGCTTTTTGAATCGCAACCGACTCAGCTTGTTCTCTTACTGTACGTAGGTTTAACGACAACTCATAACTGCTATCATTATGTTCAAAAAAACCTAAATCAAAGGCCGTCACCTGTACACCAGTACACATCACGACAGACGATTTAACTTTGTTTTGTAGTTCACGAATATTTCCTGGCCATTTATGTGCTTTAATGGCGCCAATTGCATCATCAGAAAATGATTTAGCATTACTTTTATACTCTGAAGCATAGAGTTGTAAAAAGTATTGGGCAAGTATTAAAACATCTTCATCGCGCTTACGTAATGGTGGGATATTCAGGGTTATTTCACTGACTCGGTAAAATAAATCCTCTCTAAACTCTTTACTCGCAACCATCTCTTCTAAGTTTTGATTCGTCGCACAGACTACCCTAACATTTACTGGAATCTCTTCTCGGCCGCCTAATCGTTCTATTACTTTTTCTTGTAAAAAACGCAATAGTTTAGCTTGTAAATTGAAAGGCATGTCACCTATTTCATCAAGAAATAGGGTACCTCCTTCTGCACACTCTATTTTCCCTTTAGTCGTTTTATGTGCACCTGTAAATGCGCCTTTTTCAAAACCAAATAACTCACTCTCTAACAAGGTTTCAGGAATAGACGCACAGTTAATGGCAATAAATGGTTTATTTATTCGATCGCTCGCAAGGTGAACAGCTTTCGCAGTTACTTCTTTACCTGTACCACTTTCACCTAATAATAATGCCGTAATATTCGTTGGCGCAATGCGCTTCACCATTGTACATAAACGTTCAATTGCCTCACTTTTGCCAATAATGCCAATATTACTATCAGTTACTCTACGCATTTTTCGATTTTCATTTTCAATCTTAGCTAATGTCAGCGCACGTGAAATGATGACATTAATCACTTCAGCATCAATTGGCTTTTGATAAAAATCATAAGCCCCTGCTGCGATAGCTTTCATAGCATTCGTTCTGTCTTCGTTACCTGTAATAACGATGACTTTAGTGTGCGGCGCAATAGCAAGAATTTCCTCTAGTGCTTTTAGGCCTTCACTTGCATTGGCTGCATCTGGTGGTAAACCTAAATCTAAAGTCACCACTTTTGGCTCATGACGCCTAATTGCCGCTATAGCGGATTCTCTGTCGGCAGCGAGTATTGGGCTATAATCAGATAAGCTCCATTTAAGCTGTTTTTGAATTCCTTTATCATCATCAACAATTAATACTTTTTCCATTCGCACCTTTCCTAACTATGTGTGTTACAACCTACTTTCTAGACTGACGTCTAACCTATCACCGCTGTGCTTAATTTTTACTTTACATGGGTAAACTAATAATCATTTTCGTTTCCTTTCCTTCAATGCTTTCAGCTTTTAAGCTACCTTCTATGCTTTCAAAAAATTGCTTAGCTTCAAAAACGCCAACCCCCATCCCTGCATTACCTTTAGTTGTGTCAAAAGGTTTAAAGAGCCGATGCTTGATAAAACTTTCAGACATACCACAACCGTTATCACTCACGATGATATTTATATTTGTTTCCCGCCTGCCTATGCTAACTTCAACATGACCATCATTTGATGTAGCTTCTTGTGCATTTTGAATTAAGTGATTCATTACAGAAAAAAAGCGCTCATCATCTATCGTGGCAAAGTATTCTTGATTAGTATTCATCACAACTTTTGGATATATAACATTTCGTTGTGCTATAACTTGTTTGATAATATCACCAAGATCAACGCTTTTACTAGTAGACTGAGCGACTTGTTTATTCCTTAATTGCGTTAACACTTTTTCTAATCTCTCTGTTGCAGATTCCACCGTTTCAAATACATCATCAACAAATTCTGGGTTATTCCTGTGCAACGTTGCATTAGATGTTATCAACGATAATTGTGCTTGAACATTCTTTAAGTCATGCACTAAAAAAGCAGACATTTGATTAAATGCATCGAATTGCTTTGATTCCGCTAGTTTGTCATTCGCTTCATTCAACGAAATAAAATTACCTAACTGCTTCGCAACTGCAAATAGTAGATCTCTATCTTCCCAATTGAGTTTATTTTCTTCATCGCTATTTGAAAGTATAAAAAAACCATAAAAGATCTTACCTAAAAAGATAGGCACTAGAATATTAATGCCAACTGAATGCCAAATTTTAGACTGTATAAATAGCCCTGGATATGAAAGCGGCGCTTCATTATATTCATTAATATCAATAATCCAACCTTGATTTTTAGTGAAATTCTCAAGTAATATTAAGTCTTTATTGAACGAATCATCTAACTCTATCCCTTCACTATATTTCACAGTAAATCGATTACCGCCATCCGCTTTTAATAAAATCCCTCCCGTTGCACCAACTTTCGACATCATAATTTGCAATGACATCTGACAGTAGTTTTCAGCACTCGCGGTTTCTATTTTACCGATAAGCTCTAGCCATTCTTCCCGGTACTCATATTTATTTGCAAAAAAATGTTTAGAAATAAAAACTTTCACCTGTCGGCGAACTGTTTCTGTTATAAGTAGCACTACCAGTACAATACTGCCTAGTATAAAAAAGCCAAAGCTGACAAGTTGACCCCATTCTCCACCCAAATAGTTAATCAAATAACCTGCTACAGCCATTAGGAGTAAGTACAAACCAGCAATCATTAACATTGAGCTATAAAAGACGACATTACGCGATACAAATATTCGCACAGTCCCTTCTTTAAACCGTCTAATACTTAGTAATAATAACGGAACAGCCAAAGCAGCTAGATACCCTCTGAAGTACCAAAAATCAAATTCAATACTTCCAACCATTGTTGCTTGTGCATAGAGCACAAAATCAAATACTGCTACACACCCTAGCGCAATAACTAACGGTGTAATTGACCTTTTGGCTTCTTCATTTGCCCCTCGATAAATTTGCTCAAGTAAAACTAAATTAGCTAAGTTGAGCAGCACAAAGAGTAAGAACAAGTACTCATAAGAAGAATTTAGCATGTAGCTTGCAGACCAGAAAACAACCATTGAGCACAGCCAAAAAAGCAAATATTTACTTACATTCTTATTCTTTAAAATGTCTAGAATACTCCCTTTTTCAATATTAAAGCTGAGAATCAATATTGAAAAAGTAGCTATCTTAATGGCATCAATCAACATGGCCCATTGCAAAGAAAAAATAAGACTAATCTGTAAAGCGGCAATGAGGTTAGCACCGCTAGCCATCAACGCACTAAAAAAAACCCATTTTGCTATGCTCGATTGATTATGAGCTGCGAGAATAAGCAAAGAAAAAAGAACATAGGCGACACTGGCAAAGCTGTATCCCCAAATACCTATAGAGTACATTTCCATGAGTTAGCTTTTGACATCCTGATTAATGTTCGATTGTAGAGGGCCGCGGGTAAGCAGATCTGTTAATACTGGCACAAATATAAAGCTAGATATTGCTGAAACGCAAAGACCTGAAATAAGTACAACACCTAAAGGCTGCCATAAGCCCCCACCATATAAGGTTAAAGGTATAAGCCCACCAATAGTCGTTAGTGTGGTCAATAAAATTGGAGTAAACCGAGTCGCACTCGCAGTAAGTACCGATTGCTTTTTCGATAAACCTTCCGCCATATTCCTATTAGCACAATCGATTAAAATAATGGCATTATTAACAACAATACCAAATAAACTGATTAATCCAACAAATGCCATCATAGAAAAGGATAACCCCGTTAGGTAAAGTCCAATCACAGATCCTGCCATAGCAAAAGGTATTGAACTAAAGATGATTAGTGGCTGTATGAACGACTTAAACTGCAACACTAAGATAGCGAATATACCAATAGCGGTGATTAGCATAATTTGTGTTAAGCCAGCAAAGGACTCTTGTCTGGACTCTTCTTCGCCACCCAAAGTGTAATGCATACCCATAGGTAGGTTATATTGCTCTATGTATTGAATAAGCTCTTCCGTTAAGGCCTTGACTGAATACCCTGCAGCCGCATCAGCGGACACTTTTGCCATACGTAATTTTTGATGATGAAAATAGTCTGTTTGGCCTTTTTGTAACCGAATATCTACGACTTGTATCAACGGAATTTGTTGCCCTGTTAAACTAGTCACATAGACATCAGTCAAAGTATTAATATCAGGATTTTTATTGCGTACTAATATCGGATAGTTTTCGCCATTACTGTCATTAAAGCGTCCAACATAAATACCAGATAAAACTGATTCTAGGGTTTTATCTAGTGTGCTGATATCTATATTTGATAAACCGGCTTTATCGTAATCAATTTGCAATGTTAATTCTGTATTTGCTACGCCTATGGGATTATCTATATTAACAACGCCTTCGGTCTGAGCCATCTTATTAGCTAAATCATTTGCAACTCGTTCCAAGTCACCGAGTGATTCAGAGTTTAGTCTAATGGCAATAGGTTGATCAGTTACAGGCCCTTGAGTAAATTCTTTCACCGTTATATTCGCTTGTTGCCACTGATCAAATTCAGCGCGTAGTTCCTTAACTAAAAGTGATACTTTTTCAGGCTCATATTCTTTTAGAACAACCAGTACTTGACCATATTTTTCAACACCTGTCTCTTATACACATCTGACGCTGCCGACG
>OJCW01000494.1_pt1 | contig 12791 bp, 15 predicted proteins | sample 1592461 | NCBI WGS metagenome assembly OJCW01 (sample SAMN05416884, study PRJEB24817) | seawater metagenome | isolation source: Sea water | place: Canada:Atlantic | collected 2013-11 | reverse complement strand
TACGAGATTCCTCTACGTCTCGTGGGCTCGGAGATGTGTATAAGAGACAGAATAGAAGTTATGCGCTTGCAATATAAGTATCAATACCTTGAGGGTGATACAACGCCAACACCTTTATTTGCTAATGCCACTCAGTTACTTACTGAATTAAAAGAACAGGATAAGTTATTAGCTGTCGCAACAGGTAAAGGTAGAGAAGGGTTGAATCGCGTATTAGAAGTGAGTGAAACAAGTACTTTTTTCAATACTACGCGCTGTGCAGGTGAAATGCCGTCAAAACCTGATCCAACTATGTTGCTCAGTATTTTAGACGAGTTAAATTTAGCTCCACATGAGGCTATTATGATTGGCGATACAAGCCATGATTTAAAGATGGCTCAAAATGCAGGTATAGATAGCATTGGAGTGACTTTTGGTGTGCATGATCGAGAAGTACTTAACCAATACAAACCTAAAGTCATCGTTGACTCTTTAGCTGAATTACACCAAGTGTTGCTCGGCTAGTACATTAAGGCCATGTTGTTTTAATAAATTGACTAGCTTGATAAGTGGTAAACCTATTAATGTATTAGGATCATCACCTTCAAGCTTTTTAAATAGACAAATACCTAAAGCTTCGCTTTTGAAACTTCCAGCACAGTTATAAGGCTCTTCTTTTTTTAAGTAATTTTCAATTTCACTTTGTGAAAGTGTATTAAAATGAACAATAAAGGGTTCAACCAGCGAAATTGCTTTATTGTTTGCACTATCAAAAACACATAAGCCGGTATAAAAAGTGACACTTTTATTACTAAATTTTTTCAATTGTTTTACGCCATTTTCGAAATTGTGCGGTTTGCCTAATATTTCACCTTCACAAACGGCTACTTGATCTGAACCTATAATAAGTGCATTTGAAAAATTAGGTGCAACAGCTTTTGCTTTTTCAATTGCTAAACGCTCAACTAATATTTGTGGCGTTTCACCGGCAAGTGCCGTTTCATCAATATTGGGTTTAGCTGTTTGAAAGGGCAGGTTGAGCTTTTCTAAAATAGCTTGTCTGAATACAGAGGTAGAGCCGAGTACTAAGGTTTTCATATAAATCCTGAAAGCGTTATTTTGATTTAACTATATTTACGTTTTAGCTTACAATTACTAAAGCTTGCCAGCTAAAGTACGTTAATTAGCGCGTTTTAGTCAAAAAATAAACTATTGGTCGCTATTATAAGGACAATATTTAGTTTTTAAACAAAATAAGCTAATTTCTTTTGACACTTGCCCTTGAGAGCTTTAATATGCGCGACTTATGCAGAATCTTAAGCTTCCGATAACAATTAGTCCAACCCGTAGCGCACAACGTAGGCTTGTGTGTGAAGGTGTGTTTAAGTTATCAGAAATGACTAGGCTGTTGGCTACCAGTGAAAAACGTAGCGAACATGTTCAAGTTAGTGTTAAGTTTGATGTGGATGAACGTGGCTTGACAGTAATGACTGGCAGCGCATCGGCATTAGTTGCATTAACTTGTCAGCGGTGTAATGAACTTTTTGACCATAAGCTTGAAGTAGAGTTTACTTTTAGTCCGGCAAAAAATGCAGAAGCAGCTGAAAAAATTCCGTCATATTATGACGTAGTAGAATTAAATGAAGATGGTGAAGTAAACTTGCGAGAACTAGTGGAAGAGGAGTTTATACTCATGATTCCATTAATTCCACGGCATGAAATCGAAGACTGTTCAGCTGATGCTGATAGTGTTTGGGGTGAATTGCCAGAAGAGCTTGAGAAACCGAATCCATTTGACGCATTAAAACAACTCAAATAGTTAACGAGTATTTAACAAGTTAACGAATAACCGACTTAGGAGTAACTCATGGCAGTTCAAAAAAGCAAAAAGTCCCGTTCAAGACGTGGCATGCGCCGTTCACATGATGCTGTAACAGCAGAGCATTTATCAGTAGATCCAGTTTCAGGTGAAACGCATCGTCGTCACCATGTAACAGCTGATGGCTTTTACAAAGGCGTTAAAGTAATCGCTAGTTAAGCGATATTACTTTAAGCAACCTATTTAAAGCTAATATATTTACGCTTGAATAGTATAAATAAACTAACCTTAGCGTTAGATGTTATGGGGGGTGATAAAGGCCCCCTTATAACGATCCCCTCAGCAATCATGGCAATAAAATCTCTGCCTAATTTGCACCTTATTCTTTGTGGTGATGAAAATATCATTACAACAGAGCTTGCTCGTTTTAATATCACTAAAAAAGACTTAGCTCAACATAATCAATTATCTATATTTTCCACAACACAAGTTGTAGAGATGGATGATAAACCTGCTTTCGCCTTACGTACTAAAAAAAATTCATCAATGCGCAAAGCGCTAGATTTAGTGCATGAAGAAAAAGCACAAGCCTGTGTGAGTGCAGGTAATACTGGCGCTTTATTTTCGATGGCACACTTTGTATTGAAAACACTTCCTGGTGTTGAACGTCCAGCATTAATCTCCTCTTTGCCTACCCATGATATTGATAAGCATGTTTTTATGCTGGATTTAGGGGCGAATGTTTTTTGCGATTCGCATGTGTTATATCAATTTGGTGTGATGGGCTCGGTAATGGCTGCACAGGTTGATGGAATTAAAAATCCTCGTATCGCGTTACTAAATATGGGTGAGGAAGCAATTAAAGGAAGTGACCATATAAAGCAGGCTGCGCTTGAGTTAACGGCGAATCATGATATAAATTATATTGGTTTTATTGAAGGGTCAGATATATTTTCCAATAAGGCTGATGTTATCGTTTGTGATGGTTTTGTAGGCAATGTCGCTCTCAAAACTTGTGAAGGTGTTGCGCATTTAGTTTATAAAAAATCAGAAGCATTGTTTAGTCAAAACCTTTTTGTGAAATTACTGACGGCTATTTTTAAACCGAGCTTGAAGAAGCTATTTAAATTGGTGAACCCCGACCAGTACAATGGCGCTAGTTTGATAGGATTACGCGGTATAGTTGTAAAAAGTCACGGTAATGCCAATGCCAATGCCTTTTATTCTGCTATTATGGAAGCAGTCAAAGAGGTGGAACGTCAAGTTCCAATAAAAATAAAAAACTCTTTAGAACAAGAGTTATCACTACCGTAAAGTCCATTTATAAATAAGTAAAATAGAGTAAATAACATGCAAAATTTTTCTTCTCAAAGTAATTTAGCCTTTATATTTCCAGGTCAAGGTTCTCAAGCTGTTGCGATGCTTAGCGACTTTGCAGAAAGTGAGGTTGTTCAGCAAGTATTTCAAGAAGCATCAGCGGCCTTAGGTTATGATCTGTGGCAATTAGTTAGCCAAGGGCCAGCAGAACAACTGAATCAAACTCACTTCACTCAGCCGGCATTACTAACGGCTAGTGTTGCTTTGTGGCGTGTTTGGCAAGCTGAATCTGATGTATTACCAAATGTTGTAGCCGGTCACAGTTTAGGTGAATATTCCGCACTTGTTTGTGCCGGTGTATTATCATTAACAGATGGAGTTAAACTAGTTGAAAAACGCGGCAAGTATATGCAAGCTTGTGTTCCTGAAGGTATTGGCGCCATGGCCGCAGTTATTGGTTTAGATGACCAAGCCATTATAGGTGCATGTGCTAAGTCTCAAATGGATGACATTGTATCAGCAGTTAATTTTAACTCGCCAGGACAAGTCGTTATTGCAGGTCACAAAGAAGCGGTCAAACGTGCCAGTGTCGCTTGTAAAAAAGCGGGAGCAAGGCGTGTATTACCCTTGCCTGTTAGTGTCCCTTCTCACTGCGCTTTAATGGCAGATGCAGCTAAAAAATTAGCATTAGACCTTGAACAAATCACCTTAAACAAACCAACAATTAATATTGTTAACAATGTTGATGTAAGTATTGAAACAAGTGAAGAAGCTATTAAAGTTGCTTTAATAAAGCAATTATATAGCCCTGTACGTTGGAATGAAACGATTACCTTGCTTGGTGAGCAAGGTATCACAAAAATAGTTGAAGTGGGACCTGGGAAAGTATTACAAGGCTTAGTGAAACGCATTAATAAATCAATTAAGTGTGTGTCATTTAACTCGACAGGCACATTAAATAAAGCCAAAGAGCTTACGCAATAAAGCAATAAAGCAAGTTGTAAGTTAATAATTAAGAATAAATAGGAAGAATTATGTTTTCATTAACGGGAAAGGTTGCATTAGTTACTGGTGCAAGTCGTGGTATTGGTAAAGCAATCGCCACTCAATTACAAGCACTTGGAGCGACAGTTATTGGAACTGCAACGTCTGAGAACGGTGCAGCTAAGATTTCAGAGTATTTAAACTCAGGCGATGCCAAAGGCATGGGTTTGGTTTTAAATGTTACTAATGCTGACTCTATTACAGCTATGTTCGCAGATATTAAAGACGCTTATGGCGCCATTGATATTTTAGTCAATAATGCGGGTATTACACGCGATAATTTATTTATGCGTATGAAAGATGATGAATGGCAAGATATTATCGATACAAACTTAAGCTCCGTGTTTAAGGTAAGTAAAGCTGCTATTCGACCTATGATGAAAAAGCGTAATGGGCGCATTATTAATATTGGCTCTGTTGTTGGTACAATGGGCAATGCGGGACAAGTTAATTATGCTACAGCTAAAGCAGGCTTATTAGGTTTTACTAAATCACTAGCACGTGAAGTTGCTTCTCGCGGTATTACTGTCAATACAGTAGCACCAGGTTTTATTGATACTGATATGACGCAAACGTTAACGGATGAACAAAAAGAAGGTATTTTTTCACAAGTACCAGCGAACCGTTTAGGTAAACCAGAAGAAATTGCTAGTACAGTTGCCTTTTTAGCATCCGATGCGGCAGCTTATATTACTGGCGAAACAATTCATGTGAATGGCGGGATGTACATGGTCTAAGCCTTATTTTTAAAGGGGTTATATTGTTTTTATTTTTAAAATTAACCGTCTCAACAGGTTAGACCACGAAAAAAAGTAAAACTATAGGCTTGCATGGCAAGCTGTTGACGAATACACTACACACAATTTGAAAAAATGCACTTACAGTAAGTAAAGGAAAAATAATGAGTACTATCGAAGAACGCGTAAAAAAAATCACTATTGAGCAGTTAGGTGTTAGTGAAGCAGAAGTTAAAATTAATTCATCATTTGTTGATGACTTAGGTGCTGATTCATTAGATACAGTAGAACTAGTTATGGCGTTGGAAGAAGAGTTTGATACTGAAATTCCTGACGAAGAAGCTGAAAAAATCACTACAGTACAAGCTGCAGTTGACTACGTTACTGCTAACCAGTAATTGTTAAGCGCGTTTTAACGCGTATGAATAAAATTAAAAAGCGGTGTACTTACTAATTTAAGTAACCGCTTTTTTTGTATCTTCTATTTGATTTTTAAAGGGTATAAAACGATGAGACGAGTTGTAGTTACCGGCCTTGGTATGCTTAGCCCATTAGGTAATACACCTGAAACAACTTGGGAAAACTTACTGCTTGGTAAAAGCGGTATTAGTAACATTGATCATTTTGATGCTTCAGAATACACCACTAAGTTTGCTGGTTTAATTAAAGACTTTAATGCCCAAGATTATATGGAAAGAAAAGAAGCCAAGAAAATGGATCTTTTTATTCAATACGGTGTTGCCGCAGGTGTTCAAGCAATTAAAGATTCAGGCATAGAAGTGACCGATGAAAATTCTCCTCGTATTGGTGTTGCAGTAGGCTCAGGCATTGGCGGTTTAGGTCTAATTGAGCAAAACCATGAAAAAATGCTTAAAGCAGCAACCCCAAGAAAGTTATCGCCATTTTTTGTTCCTTCTACCATTATTAATATGATTTCAGGACACTTATCAATTATGTTTGGTTTACAAGGGCCAAATATAGCCATTACAACAGCTTGTACTAGTGGTGTTCATAATATTGGACATGCAGCACGTATGATTGCATACGGTGATGCTGATGTGATGGTAGCCGGTGGTGCAGAAAAAGCTTCAACTACATTAGGTATGGGTGGCTTCGGTGCAGCCAGAGCATTATCAAGACGTAATGACGACCCACAAGCAGCTTCTCGCCCTTGGGATAAAGATCGCGATGGTTTTGTTCTAGGTGATGGGGCAGGTGTTGTTGTTGTTGAAGAATATGAACACGCCAAAGCGCGAGGCGCAAAAATTTATGCTGAATTAATCGGTTTTGGTATGAGTGGTGATGCTTATCATATGACATCGCCTCCAGCAGATGGTGCAGGTGCTGCTCGCGCTATGGCTAATGCCTTTAATGATGCTAAAATTGATGTCAGTAAAGTTGGCTATATTAATGCGCACGGTACATCTACTCCTACGGGTGATATTGCTGAAACAAATGCTGTTAAGTCTATTTTTGGTACTGATGCGTATAACGTATTAATGGGCTCTACTAAATCTATGACAGGGCATTTATTAGGTGCTGCGGGTGCGATTGAGAGTATCTTTAGTATTCAGTCATTGGTGCATGATGTTGTGCCTCCGACAATTAATTTGGATAATCCTGATGAAGGGTGTGATTTAGATTATATTGCAGGAACTGCCCGTGATGTGAAATTAGACTATGTGCTGTGTAACTCATTTGGTTTTGGTGGTACTAACGGTTCACTAATTTTCAAAAAAGTTTAATTTGCCCTAATTAAAAACTTGAATTGAATAGATTAAGCCTGAATACTTAGCATCTTTGCAAAGTATTCAGGCTTTTTAGCTTGTAGTGGTGATGGCATAACATATGAAATATTGCTTGATTAATGGCATAGAGCAGCGCTTTATCGACATTGAAAGTCGTGGCCTGGCGTATGGTGATGGTCTATTTACTACAGCAAAAATAGTGAATGGCAAAGTGCTGTATTTATCAGAGCATGTTCACCGTTTACTCTCTGGTTGCAAACAACTTGCTTTGCTTTCCCCTAGTGAAGATGAATTAACGAAACAACTAAGCCAAATTGCTACACAGTATAAGCTAGCGGTGCTTAAGGTTATCATTACAGCTTGTAGTGGCGGTAGAGGTTATGCCCGCGCTAATATTCCCAAAAGTGATGTGATAATTATGGTGCATGATTACCCTGTGCATTATGATGAACTGGCAGTAAAAGGCGTTAAGTTAGGGAAGAGTTGCCAAGAAATTGGTATTAACCCCATGCTTAAAGGGGTAAAGCACCTGAATCGCCTAGAGCAGGTACTTTTACGACAAGAATTAGTTAACAGAAGAGAAGATGACTTAATCGTCTCTAATGTCAATGGTGAAGTTATTGAGGCGACAAGCGCTAATTTATTTTTTTGGCTCAATGGTAACCTTTGTACACCTGATGTAACTAACAGTGGTGTTAATGGCATTATGAGGCAAACTATTTTACAAGCCTATCCTGATACGATCATTAACACAGTAACCTTTGAAGAACTGGTAAGTGCTGAGGCTATGTTTATTTGTAACTGTGTTATGGGCATAATGCCTGTTAATCATTATAACGGAGTAAACTTACCAATCACGTTACCTCAGCGTGTTCGTTACGAGAACCTTTTAAAAGAAACCACGGAATTATGAGCAGTAATCTTGTTAAAATAAGTTTGTTTAAAAAGAGCTTCATTAGTATCTTTCTTTGTTGTTTAAGCATTATTATAACCTTCTTTACATTACTAGAAGTGCAACTGAATAAAACACTTCCTTTGCAGGATACACAGCTTCTGACCATTGAAAGAGGGGCTTCTATTGCTTCACTTTCTAAAAAACTCGTTAAAAAGGGCTGGATAGAAAATAGATTTTGGTTAAGAAGTTATGCTCGTTTAAACTCTGAACAGGTTAGGCTAAAAGCGGGTACTTACCAAATCATGTCAGATAGTACATTACGTACTTTACTAGAGCATTTGTCCACTGGTAATGAATACCAGTTTAAGGTTACATTTATTGAAGGTTCAACCTTTAAAGAGTGGTTAGGTAAGTTAAAACAACAATCTAATTTATCACATCGTTTATCAACCTTATCGGTTGAAGAAATAAGCGAGCTTTTAGTTATCGAGCAAAGCAATCCTGAAGGTTGGTTTTTTCCAGAAACTTATGCTTTTACTCAAGATACTCTTGATATAGATTTATTAAAACGTGCTCACACGGCAATGAAACAAACGTTAGCACAGCTATGGCAACAAAGGGCGAAAGGGTTACCCTATAAAAATGCTTATGAAGCACTTATTATGGCGTCAATAATCGAAAAAGAAACCAGTTACCTAGCAGAGCAGCCCTTAATCGCATCTGTTTTTATTAATCGTTTAGCGAAAAAGATGCGCCTACAAACAGATCCTACGGTTATTTACGGGTTAGGAGAGCGTTATCAAGGGGATATTACTCGTGCTCACTTACGTGAGAAAACGGCCTACAATACCTATAGAATAAATGGTTTACCCCCCACGCCAATTGCTATGCCTGGAATGTCAGCTATGGAGGCTGCGCTTAACCCTGCCACGAGTGATTATTTTTATTTTGTGAGTGGGGGAAATGGTAAACATGTGTTTAGTAAAACACTTAAAGAGCATAATATTGCCGTGAGAAATTATTTGGCAAATCAAAGAGCTAAGAAGTAATAATTTAAAGCCAAAAGAGTGGAATAATGAGAAATAATATGAAAAAAGGTTTTATGTTTGTCTTTGATGGAAGTAATGGCGCAGGAAAAACCACAGTGATTAAAGAGGTTGAAAAATACCTTACTTTAAAAGGTTTTGATGTACTATTGACAAGAGAGCCAGGTGGAACAGCGATTGGTGAAAAAATTAGAGAGGTTATTTTAGATCCCTTAACGCCTGAAATGTGCTACATGACAGAGTTAATGCTGTTTGGTGCTGGTCGTGCTCAACATGTGCAAGAAAAAATCATTCCAGCTCTTGAACAAGGGAAAGTCGTAATTTCTGATAGGTTTGATGCCGCAACGTTTAGTTTTCAACATTTTGCTAGAGGCATTGATTTAGACACTATTATCAAGATAAATGACTTAGCACTGGCTGGCTTTTCACCTGATATGAACATTATCTTAGATTTAGATCCCCTTGAAGGCTTAAAGAGAGTCGTTAGTCGAGGAGAAGGGCTTGATCGTTTAGAAGATGAAAAATCTGATTTTTTAGCAAAAGCGAGAAATGGCTATTTAAAACAAGCAGAGCAGTCTCCTGAAAGATTTGAAATAATTGATGCCGCGCAATCAAAAGAAGATGTGTTGACTGATGTCATTAACATCATTAATTCATTGCTTGAAATTGAACCTTCATAATTTAGAAAAGACATATTATCTATGAAACCATGGTTATCCTCACATCAGCTGACTCTCGCAGCACAGTTTAATAATAACATGTTACCTCATGCACTTTTGATTAACGGTGTTTCTGGTTCAGGAAAACTTGAGTTAGCACAATGGTTAATCCAGTTATTAAATTGTCAAAAAGCAACCGATTTAGTTGTTAATGAAGGGGTAACAATACAAGGTTGTGGTCATTGTAAGTCATGTTTGTTACATGATAAGAATACTTTCCCCGATCACTTGAAACTTATTGCACAAAAAAACACTTTAGGGATTGATGATATCCGCTATGCAAATAGCTTCTTACAAAAAACTGCATATTTAGGGAAGTTTAAAACGGTTTTAATTGAAAATATGCAAACAATGACAGTACAAGCGATGAATGCATTGCTTAAAACCTTAGAAGAGCCAACTAATAATAGTATTATTATTTTATTAACAAATGATATTGAAATGTTGTTACCAACGATCATAAGTCGGTGTCGCGTATTAACGCTTAGGCCTGCTGTTGGTCATTCATTGATAGCGCAATTAAATGCGCAAGGCATAAACACAGAAGACGTTAATTCTGAAGAACTCACTTTATTAAACGATCCATTTGTTAATTTAACTCAACTTCCTGAGCTAACCGATGCGTCAACTCTTGAAGCGTTCAATGCCTTTAAAGGACACTATCTACATTATCTTTATAATCAAGAGGGGGAGTCACAGCTTTTAGACGCCTTACTAAGTAGTGAACATGCATTGCGATGGTTAGAACAGATAACGGTCAACTTACACCGTGGGAGCTTTCTAGGTAAGGTTGATAACGAGCAGCAACTAAACCCACAGCTACTTAATAACCTCTATAAAGTTATCATTAATGGGTGTAAAGTAATAAAGTCTTATACGCAGGCAAATAAACAGTTTGTTTGTGAACAGCTTATAATGGCAATAAGTGATGTCGTTGAGCAAAATACAAATGAAGTACAAAATAATACCTCAGTTTAATCGCATTAGCATTTTATTCGGTTCAGAGCAGGAGAGTAAGCTTGATCCCCATTAATATTGAATTTCAGTCTGACAATGATTTATATATTTCATACATGCCTTTTTTAAAAGAAGGTGGTATTTTCATTCGCACTGCTGAGCCTTATGAACTTGGCGCAGAAGTTGAGATAAATGTTTTATTACCTGACTCTTTAGAGCCATCATTAATCAAAGGTGAAGTCTGCTGGGTTACTCCTACGGGAGCTCAAAATGGTACACCTGCAGGCATAGGTATTGGTTTTATAGATGATCCCGACAAAATACGTCATCAAATTGAACAAGCTATTGCTCGACAATTAAGCTCTGCTGATCCAACCTTAACCATGTAATGACTTAAGTTATATAACTGTTATTGTCTTTTCATTTTCCCTGTTAAATATTTTACATACCCTTTAGGAGTTCCCTGTTGTTTATAGATTCTCATTGCCATTTAGATCGACTTAATTTATCACTCTATAACGATGATTTATCGAATGTAGTACAAGCGGCAAGTGAAGCAAAAGTAGATAAACTTTTGTGTGTTAGTGTTACCTTGAAAGACTTTCCTGCCATGGTAGAGAAAACCAAAAGCTTTAATAACGTTTTACTTTCATGTGGTACGCATCCGCTTAACCAAGAAAATGAAGTAAATATAAAACAGCTAAGATTGTTGTCAGATAACCCATCGGTTATTGCAATTGGCGAAACAGGGTTAGATTATCATTATGCCCCTGAGACAAAGGCTTTACAGTTAGACTCATTTCAAAAACACATTGTTGTTGCCAAAGAACTAAATAAACCGTTAATTATTCATACCCGAGATGCTCAAGAAGATACTTTAGCAATGCTCAGAGCAGAAGGTGCTGAAGCTGTTGGCGGCATATTACATTGTTTTACTGAAAGTTGGGAAATGGCAAAACAAGCGATTGAGTTAGGATTTTATATTTCATTCTCTGGTATTGTGACATTTAAAAATGCAAGCGAGTTAAGAGAAGTCGCTAAACTAGTGCCCGATGACCGATTCCTTATTGAAACGGATGCACCTTATTTAGCACCAGTGCCACATAGAGGGAAGGAAAACCAACCAGCCTATGTAGTAGAAGTTGCCAAGCACCTAGCAAGTATTCGTGGGCAGTCGGTCGAGACCATTGCTAAATTATCAACGGATAACTTTAATCGACTTTTTAACCTCTAAATAATACCAAGTCCATTAAGTTAGTTCCCACTCAGAGCTTGCCAGCGGTTTGAGAACAAATAGAATTTTTTGAACATAGTCATTCTATATGAAAGAAATTCTGTGCGGTTAACGAATCGCTGGAAAGCTCCCGAAGGGCGAGTTTAAAAGGCTTACATGCTGCGTTATTGATTTTGATAAGGGAGCAACCATTATCTACAATCAATGCCTTGCCTCTAAGCCTTTTAACTCTCGCTGAGTGGGAAGAAACTTATTGGAATTGGTATAAGTTAGAAACTACAAGTTATGCTATATATCAATGCTATACAGTTAGGCACAACAGACTCTATTTCGGCCATTTAGTTTCGCTTTATAAAGCGCAGTGTCCGAACGAGAATACATTTGATTAAATTTAGTATCCTCTTTTTGATAAGTTGACACACCCAAGCTTATCTTTGGCTTTATTTCCCCGTCCCATTCACCTACAACAACTTCAGAATCAACATGCTTTCTAATTTTTTCAGCGACCAATTGAGCAGACTTTATATCGGTATTAGGCAATAAAATGGCAAATTCCTCGCCGCCCACTCTCGCAAAAAGATCTTCATTTCGTAAGTATTTCCCCGCTTGTGAACTTATAAATTGAATGATGATATCACCAACAGGGTGGCCGTATATATCATTTACATCCTTAAAAAAATCAATATCAATCATTATCAAAGACAAATACCTATCATGCCTAATAGACTCTGATAAATATTTATCTGCAAACTTGAAAAAAGCTCTTCTATTTAAAAGGCCCGTTAAATAGTCAGTATTAGCTTCTTTTTCTAGCTCTTTTTGTAAACAATAAATTTCTGTGATATCTGTTGAAACCCCAATAAGACCTACAACTCTCTTATCTGTATTAAAGATAGGTGTTTTTACTGAGAGAAAAAGCCTATGCTCACCCGTAGACTTAATAATGACAGACTCTTTGATTTTATATTCAATAGCTAAATTAATAACTTTATTTTCGATGCTGCTAATGTCTGGAGATGAAACTAAATCAAATAACTCATCATCTGTTCGACCGATTATGGTACTAAAAGAATTTTCAAATAAGTTTTCCGTTAATTGATTCGCATAGATGTATTTTCTATCGAGGTCTTTGACATAAATATATACGCCAACCTCTTTTAAGGCATTTTTACATAGTTGCACTTCTGATTTTAAGCAATCACCTTCAATTACAATCATCTCTCTTCCTTGGACTTAGATAGATGTAGTGGTCAACTAATTTTGGCCACGGGTTTGTATTCAAGCCAGTATCTTTTC
>OJCW01000491.1_pt1 | contig 12852 bp, 10 predicted proteins | sample 1592461 | NCBI WGS metagenome assembly OJCW01 (sample SAMN05416884, study PRJEB24817) | seawater metagenome | isolation source: Sea water | place: Canada:Atlantic | collected 2013-11 | reverse complement strand
ACGAGATTCCTCTACGTCTCGTGGGCTCGGAGATGTGTATAAGAGACAGAAATACGAGTACCTGAACAACCTAATGGATGACCTAATGCAATAGCACCACCATTTAGATTAATAGCATCATCTAACTTATCTTCAACATTTAATGCTCTAACACATGATAATGCTTGCGCACCAAAGGCTTCATTAAACTCAAACAAGTCGATATCATCAATAGATAGACCTGCACGCTTTAATGCTTTGTTTGTTGCTGGAACAGGTCCATAACCCATAGTTGCAGGATCACAACCAGCAAAAGCCATTCCACGTACTTTAACACGCGGTGTTAAGCCAAGTTCTTTCGCTTTATCTGCCGACATAATCAACATCGCTGATGCGCCGTCAGATAAGGCTGATGACGTACCTGCAGTCACTGTACCATTAACTGGGTCAAAGACAGGTCGTAAGGTAGATAAACTTTCCTCAGTTGTATCAGGACGAATCACTTCATCTTGTTCAATTAATGCTAGTGCGCCATCAGCATCATGACCTAATGTCGATACAATTTCGTTATCCCAACGACCATTAATAGTAGCTTGGTGTGCACGTTGATGTGAACGAGCACCAAAAGCATCTTGCATTTCACGTGTAATTCCGTGTTGTTTACCCAATAACTCTGCGGTTAATCCCATATTTCCTGAAGCACGTGACATGTGCTTACTTAATGCAGGATTAAAGTCCATATCATGCATCATCGGTATGTGCCCCATGTGTTCAACACCACCGACGAGGAAGACATCCCCTTGACCAGCAATAATACTGGTCGTTGCATCATGTATTGCTTGCATAGACGAGCCACATAAACGGTTTACCGTTAAGCCACCTATAGATTTTGGCAACCCTGCAAGTAATGAAGCATTACGAGCAATGTTAAAGCCTTGTTCTTTAGTTTGTTTCACACAGCCCCAAATAACATCTTCAATATCATTTGGGTCTAATGCTGGATTCCGCTTTAGGATTTGCTCCATTAAATGAGCAGATAAAGTTTCTGCGCGTACGTTTCTAAAAGCACCCGCTTTTGAACGTCCCATAGGAGTTCGAATACAATCAATAATAACAACTTCTTTCATAATTATTCTCCTTAGGCTTATGCAACATTAGTATTAAAATAAGAGTTACCTGATTTGGCCATATCTCTCATGCCAGCGGTAACTTGATAGTACTCGCCTAAATGCGCATATTTATCTGCCATAGTAATGAAGTTTTCTAAACCAAGTGTTTCTAAATAACGAATTGCACCCCCTCTAAAAGGAGGGAAACCAAGGCCGTAGATTAATCCCATGTCAGCTTCAGCTGCGCTAGCAATAACACCTTCTTCCAAACAACGTACCACTTCGTTAATCATAGGAATCATTAGGCGTGCAATGATTTCATCATTTGAAAAGTCTTTTTTGTCCGAGCAATGTGGACTAAATAAGTCATGTGCTGTTTGTGCTGCGACTTTCTTAGGGCGCCCACGCTGATCTTTAATATGATCGTAGAAACCTTTACCATTTTTCTGACCCAAACGTTCATTGCTATATAATGTACTCACCGGATCGTTAGCCACTTTTTTCATGCGCACAGGGAAGCCTGCAGACATAACACCAGTACAGTGATCACAAGTATCAATACCGATAACATCAATTAAATAAGCAGGCCCCATTGGCCAGCCAAACTGCTGCTCCATAACTTTATCAATAGCCACAAAGTCAGCACCTTCGAGCACTAATTGACTAAAGCCTGCAAGGTAAGGAAATAGTACGCGGTTAACATAAAAGCCAGCGCAATCATTCACAACAATAGGAGATTTCCCCATTTTAGCGGCATAAGCAACTACGGCTGCTATCGTCTCATCCGAGGTTTTTTCACCACGAATAACCTCAACTAATGGCATTTTATTTACGGGGTTAAAAAAGTGCATGCCACAGAAGTTTTCTGGGCGTTTAACGCTTTGTGCGAGTAAATCAATAGATATTGTAGAAGTGTTCGAGGTTAAAATTGCATCATCACTTAACACATCTTCAACTTCGGCTAAAACCATGCCTTTAACTTTTGGGTTTTCAACTACTGCTTCAATAACAATATCAACATCTTTCACACTGTCATAATTAAGCGAAGGAGTGATACTATTTAATACGCTAGCCATCTTCTTAGCGTTCATACGACCGCGATCAACTTGCTTGGTTAAAATACCTCCAGCAGTACTTAAACCAAGATCAAGTGCCTGATCATTAATATCCTTCATGATAATTGGCGTGCCTTTATAAGCAGATTGGTAGGCAATACCTCCACCCATAATACCAGCGCCTAATACTGCCGCTTTATTTACAGATTTAGTTGCTTGTTTAGAAGCTCTTTTAGCTTTGCTTTTGATCACTTGATCAGACATAAACAAGCCAATTTGTGCCGTAGCAGCATCAGTTTTTGCCAAGGTAGCAAAATTGACATTTTCTATTGCCATCGCACCTGCTCTATCAAGCGCAGCTGAAGCTTCTATCGTGTTAACCATCATCATTGGTGCTGGGTAATGTTTACCCGCTTTTGCTGCAATCATACCTTTACAAGTACTAAAGGTCATCGCGCTTTCAATTTGGCTTAATTTTAATGGCTCCAATTTTTCTTGACGCTTTTCACGCCAATCAAGCTCGCCAGCTATCGCTAGCTTAAGCATACTAATAGCTGCTTGTTGTAATTTTTCAGGCGCTACGACCGCATCTAATAAACCTGCAGCTAAAGCCGCATCAGCGCGATATGCTTTACCTGTACTCATCCATTCAATGGCGTTATCAGTACCAATAATACGTGGTAATCGTACTGTACCACCAAAGCCTGGTATTAAACCAAGTTTAGACTCTGGTAAACCAATGTTGACGCTAGTATCTGCAACACGATAATCACAAGCTAAAGTCATTTCACAACCACCACCTAATGCAACACCATTTATGGCTGCAATGGTTGGTAATTGAATATCTTCAAACGAGTCAAACACATCAGATGAGCTTTTAACCCAAGGAACTAATACTTCAACAGGTTCTTTGAAAGTCTCTAAAAATTCAGTAATATCTGCACCAACGATAAAAGTTGATTTACCTGAAGTAACCATCACCCCTTTAGCTTCACTGCAATTATTTATAGCCGCAACAACTGCTCTGTACTCTTCAAATGTTGCTTGATCAAATTTGTTTACTGATCCCTGTGCATCAAACTTAAACTCAACTATGCCGTCGTCAAGTAATTCTGCGCTAAGGCTTTTGCCTTGAAATATCATACTTTGTCTCCTTCACCTTAAATGTGGTGTTGATATATTGATGATTTTTATACCGCCACATAGGTAAACTCCCTATCTGAGCAATCTAATTTTATAGTGTTATTAATCTCATACTATTAAGTAATAGCCGACTGAGTGTGCCTTGAATAAAGGTTAAATGCAACACACTAAAACACCTGTTTTAATCATGCGTTTAACTTTTTATTTTTTTGTTTATAGAGATATCATTATTGGGCGCCAATGAAGAAGGTTTTGCTGTAAAATAAAGTAAATAGGCATAAATTTTTGACCTTTTACACTTTCATTGTACAAATAAATTTTATGCGGAAATTTTTAAAACGTTTTAATAAACCTGAGCAGCTATTACTGGCGATGTTTTTCCCTATGCCGTTAGTTTTCTCTGTATGGATGGTGCTACTTAATAATTTTTTAATTGAAAAAGCGAAGTATAGTGGTATAGAAATTGGCATATTATAAGGCTTGCGAGAAACCCCTGAGTTTTGGCTTTACTAATATTTATGTTTTACTATTTATAAGTAAGCAATGCCCTGCGATCTTATCGCTTACTATTACAAGTTTAGACGTTTTGCTAACGGGGTTTTCCTAGTGATGTGGACTTATACTCCACGACGATGTTGATAATTTCGACCTTATTAGGCATGTTGTGGATTATTCAACCTGATGGGGCTTTATATTGGTGCTAGATTTTCCTTATACTCTGCGTCTTTAGCAGGCTTATCCCTGACAAACCTAGAGTAGAATTAGATACACGAATAACCACTGGTTAAATTAGTACTTTATTAGCACTAAGATCGGTTGGCCTTTCTGTTTATTAAACAAAAAAAACTCAACAGACTCAAACTAAAAGTTATGACTGGAGGCTATTGTTTTCTAAGAAATGTAAGAATTCACTTTCTGGCATTGGCTTAGCATAATAAAAGCCTTGTACTTCATCACAACCCAGTTCTATCAAACGCTGTTGCTGCTCAACTTCTTCAATACCTTCTGCAATTACTTTAAGGTTCATTTTTTTACCTAAATCAATAATCGTCTCGGCAATGACCGATTGGCCTTCTTTAGCAATATTGGTTACAAAAGCGCGATCTACTTTAAGGCGATCTAAAGGCAGTTTTTGTAAATAACTTAATGAAGAAAAGCCGGTACCAAAATCATCAAGTGCTACACCAATACCATGAGACTTTAATTGAACTAGCGCATCAATGATTACCTGTGGATCATCCATCAAAATATTTTCAGTAATTTCTAATTCTAATCGGCTTGGTTTTATTTTATAGGCTTCAATGGCGCTCATGACCGTATCAACAAAATTTCCCCGTCGAAATTGCGGAATAGAAACATTGACTGAGATCGTTATACCGTAAAAGCCTTTCTCTTTTAGCGACTTTATTTCAGCACATGCTTGATTGACAACCCAATCACCAATCTCAACAATGAGTCCTGAATATTCAGCTAACGGAATAAAGACTGCAGGTGATATAAATTTACCCGCAGCGGTACGCCAACGTAATAAAGCTTCTGCGCCAATAACTCTACCTGAGTTGAGAGATAACTGAGGCTGATACCATAATTCAAGACGGCCTTCAGCAAAGTCTGTACGTAACTGCCTGATCATATTCAAGCGCCATTGCGTTTTATCTTCCAAGTCTGGATTATAATAAGCAAAATGCTCTAGGCGGTTTTTCTTGGCTAAGTTTAACGCAATATTAATTTGGTTTAATACTGTAACACCACTGGTGCTGGCATGCTCTTTAGTACAAAAACCTAGGCAAACATTAATAGGAAGCTTTTGTTCACCCGCTGTAAAAGGCTCTTCAAATAAGTCAATCAATGCCTTTGGAGAGACACAACTACCTGGGCCTATGATGCCGAAAACATCAGCACCAACACGGGCAACATTACAGTGACGGCTTAAACGTTGTAAACGCAAGGCAACTGCAGATAAAAGTTGATTACCAATATTTTGTCCTAGCGCATCATTCACATCGCTAAAATGGTTTAAATCAATGAGTGCTGCAATATCATTTTCACCCTCATTTTTGGCAAACGCATCCAAAAACCTTACAAATTCTAATCTATTTGGCAATGTGGTTAAGCTATCTTTATACGCCACATCGTTGAGTTTCTGAAATAAGTGAACATTTTCATATCCGATAGCAACCCCAGTTAAAAATACTTCTAATAACTGTTTCTGGACATCAGTAAGTCGTTCTATCAACGTTAAGTAAATTACCGCTCGATGATTGCCTTTAGTTAAATATAAACAAAGTGAGTCATCTAAATATTGGTGAGTTTTCTGTGTAAAGCATGCTTTTACTTGATTTTGAATTTGAACATTTTTAAAAACGTCTAATTTTTTCTTTGCCAAAAGAGAAGAAAAGCCTTGTTGAGCTATAATATATAAACTGAGATCATTGGCATTATCAATGATGCCCTGACCTCGAGTACAAAATAAACTCTGAACATTTTGATCTAATAACCTGGTTAACTGTTTTAACGTGCCTTGTGTATATTCATCAATTGAGTGCAGCTTGAGTAAGGTAGCAGAGCCAGAAACAATTTTCTCTAACCCTTGTCGACTTTCGTGAACAGTAAATATTTGTTGGTATGATCGAATTGCAGCAAAAACGGTTGTGACTAATTTTCGACGAGTAAGCTCCGTTTTAGTTTTATAGTCATTTATATCATAGTCTTTAATAACACTTTCTTCTGGCGCATATCCTGGCTGGCCTGTTCTGAGTACAATACGAATATCTTGTCGCTGTAGGGTTTCACGAATGTGCTTTACTACATTTAAACCTGCATCATCCGTTTCCATGACAACATCAAGCAGAACTAAAACAATATCATGATTTTCTTCAATTAATTTACAAGCCTGTTGCCCTGAGTAAGCGTGAAGATATTCGAGGCGACGACCAAGTATGTTTAAATCAGCAAGTGCTAATTGGGTAACAGAGTGAATCTCAGGATCATCATCAACGAGGAGTACTTTCCATACTTTTTTATCTGTGTTATCTAAAATTTCAGAGTCACCACTATCATCAATAAATAAGAAGTCATCGTTTGAGTTTTCTGAACTTTGCATACTATCCTCATGTAATTCATACATGTATAAATTAAATAACTTATTAGAACTGGCTATGGTTAAGCTGATTTTCAAATGTCACTATAACTGAATTTTTTCGCAATGCTATCGTTACTCTAATTTGAAATAATATTTTTTTACTACAACTAATATATTAATCAATAAATCCATACCATTAATTGTACGATTTGCTATGGTTATAATCAGCATAAGTTAAAACAATAGACTACTTATATATTCATCGTAATAACCACCTTAGATTATCAAGTATAGGAAAGGAATTAAAATATGAAAACGGATAAGGCTTCAGTTATTGTAATTAATGATAAAAATAAAACCAATAACAACCTTCCTATTGAAAATAGTGAGCAGACTAAAAAATCAAACAATTCTGTAGCCCAAGACCAGTTTTTTAAAATAACTGAACAATTTGGCCTTGAAGCGGCAATACTACCCATTGAAAAACAAATGCCCATCGAAGATCGCAGTAATAAGCGTGAACGTTTAGCAAACTTACGTAAACAAAAAAATATTGAAACGATTATGGAGAAAACTTTTAATTTTTGCGCTAGTAAATCGATTAGTAAAAGGACAGATCTAGATTGGTTCAATCACTATATAACGTTAGCGGAGAACGTAAGTAATAAGACTATGCAAGATTTATGGGCCAAAATATTAGCCGGAGAGTTATCTAGCCCGGGGGCCTATTCACTCAAAGCACTAAAGGTATTTCGTGATATGAGTATTGTTGATGCAAAGTTACTCGCCAAAGCATGCTCTTTAGCCGTGAGAGATCAAAGTAAGAAGAACATTCGTATTATATCAGGTTCATACCAACAACCCGGCCTACTCAATTTTTTTAATAAAGACAGACAGCGATATGTTAACTTAAGTCACTTTGGTTTGAATTATGCTGATATTTTATCGTTAGCCGACAACCACTTGTTGTATCAGCAAGAGAGTGAGTCAAGTATGATGGCAGGTGGTGATACGCTCAACTTTAACTACAATGGGTTGTCGTTAAAGTTAAAAGCAGCAAAACCTAAAGTTACTTTGCAGTTTTATAAGTTCACGCCAATAGGAACAGAATTAGCACACTTGATCAGCAATAAACCTAACGACGAATTTTTTTCTGCGCTTAAACAACAACTCGGTCACCACTTTGAGGTAACCGCTGATGACTAACGAGAAAACAGCTAATTCCGTTTATATTCCGTCGCCATCAGTATGTAAACCACACTCTCGTTGTCCAGGACCAAAACGAGTTTCACTTTCGTCCATACCTAATGTAAGTGGTTTAGTACTGTGCACATCACCAACAGAAACGTAGCCTTCATCCCATAAAGGATGATAAGGCAAATTGTTTTTAGTTAGGTACTGATGAACATCTCTATTTTGCCAATCAATAATTGGATGCACTTTAAAGCGTCCACGCAATATACTAACAACAGATAGACCTTGTCGATGATCAGATTGCTGACGACGAACACCAGAAAACCAAGTACCACTATTTAACTCAGATAAACCACGCTCTAACGGTTCCACTTTGTTTTTTCTATTGTACTGCTTTAAAGCCTCATCATCTTGCGCCCATTGCTCACCATATTTAGCAATTTGCCAAGCCGCACTTTCAACCGCACTGTAAACATGTAAGTTTAAGTGTAAGCGTTCTGTAAGCTCTTCAATAAAGCGATAAGTTTCTGGAAACAAATGGCCAGTATCAGTTACTAACACTGGAATATTTGGATCGACTTGCGTCATCATATGCAGCATAACGGCTGACTGAATACCAAAACTAGAAGATAAGACAAATTGACTTGGTAAGTTCTCCATTGTCCATTCAATACGGGCAAGCGGAGTCTTCTTTTCTAAATCTTCATTCCACTGTGCTAACCAAGGCTTAGGCAAAGAGGCCGGAAAGCGATTGTTTATTGGTGCTTCTGCTATCGTGCCATTATTTGTTAATGCAATAGCTTTGGTTGGCACTAATGAATTAGTCATCATGAAAGTCTCTCATACTAATTTTTACTTCACTTACAATTTCAGCGCGTATAACAAAGTCACCAAAGGCTTCGCCTTCATTTCTCTCTGCAGACCAACGAGCGCTTAATGTATCTATTTCGCTAAGAATCGTCGCTTCATCTACATTGTCTTTGTAAAGCTTAGGTACACGAGTACCCGCTAAATCACTACCAAGGTACATGTTATATTTACCAGGCCCCTTACCTACTAAACCTATTTCGGCTAGCATGGCGCGACCACAGCCGTTTGGACAACCGGTAACACGTAAAATAATGCTTTCGTCTTTCAAACCATTTTTATCAAGAATGGCTTCAACATTATCAACTAAGCCAGGCAGGTAGCGTTCTGCCTCAGCCATGGCTAATGGACATGTTGGGAAAGCAACACAAGCCATAGAGCTCTTACGTTGGTTAGAGACACCGTCGTTAATTAAACCATGTTCACGCGCAATTTGTTCAATTGTTGCTTTGTCTTCAGGTAAAACCCCCGCCACAATTAAGTTTTGGTTCGCTGTTAAACGGAAGTCACCTTTGTGAATTTTAGCAATTGCTAACATACCTGTTTTTAATGGTTTGTTATCAAAATCAAGAATACGCCCGTTTTCAATAAATAAAGTTAGGTGTTCTTTGCCATCGATACCATTTACCCAACCAAAGCTATCACCACGGTGAGTAAACTCGTATGGACGTGAATCGGCAAACTCAACACCTGCTCTTGCTTCTACTTCAGCTCTAAAGGCATCAGCACCAACACGATCAAGTGTATATTTTGTTTTAGCATTCTTACGGTTAACACGATTACCCCAATCGCGCTGTGTAGTCACTACAGCAGCAGCAACGTCTAAGACATTTTCTTTAGGAATATAACCAAAGTCATCCGCACAGCGAGGATAAGTTGAGTTGTCACCATGCGTCATGGCTAAACCACCACCAACTAGAACATTAAAACCAATTAATTTGCCGCCTTCACTGATAGCAACAAAGTTTAAGTCGTTAGCATGAACATCAATATCATTATTCGGGGGAATGACTACCGTAGTTTTGAATTTACGTGGTAAGTAATTACTACCTAAAATTGGTTCGATTACGTCTGCTTCAGTAGTTTCAACACGCTCTTCATCTAACCAAATTTCAGCATAAGCACGCGTTTTTGGTAATAGATGTTCACTAATTTTAGTCGCCCATTCATAAGCTTCTTGGTGTAACGTTGATTCAACAGGGTTAGACGTACAAAGTACGTTACGGTTAACATCACCCGCAGTTGCAATTGAATCTAAACCAACACTGTTAAGTGTTTGATGCATCAATTTAATATTTGGTTTTAATACACCATGAAACTGAAAAGTTTGACGGGTAGTTAAACGAATACTGCCGTAAGAAGTGTAATCATCAGCAAACTTATCAATCGCTAACCATTGATCGGTACTAATAATACCACCTGGTAAACGAGCTCTAAGCATTACATTGTGTAATGGCTCAAGCTTTTGTTTTTGACGCTCTGCGCGAATATCACGATCATCTTGTTGGTACATACCGTGAGTACGAATCAACTGAAAGTTATCAGCAGTAAAGCCACCGGTCATTCTGTCTTGTAAGTCTTCTACGATAGTGCCACGTAAAAAATCACTTTCCGCTTTTAAGCGCTCGTTATCGGCCTGTTTACCTTCAACAATCAAAACAGGGTTTTCAACTTTTGTTAAATCGTTGCTCATTAGTAAACATCCTTCTGGTAACGCTTGTTAGATCTAAGTGATTTTAAATAATCTTCTGCTTGTTCTGTACTTAATTCGCCATGCTCAGCAATGATTTCGATCAATGTTTGGTGAACATCTTTTGCCATACGGTTAGCATCGCCACAAATATACAAGTGTGCGCCACGCTCTAACCATGCAAATACTTCACTCGCTTGCTCTTTTAAGCGATCTTGTACGTAAACCTTTTGTGCCTGATCACGAGAAAAAGCAACATCCATACGTGTTAACAAACCCGATTTAAGGTAATTCTGCCACTCAACTTGATATAAGAAATCTTGAGTAAACGTTTGGTCACCAAAAAACATCCAGTTATCACCAGTTGCATCACGTGCTTCACGCTCTTGCATAAAGGCTCTAAATGGCGCAACACCAGTACCTGGACCAATCATAATAACAGGGGTATCATCTGATTGTGGTAAACGGAAGTTATCATTGTGTTCAACAAAAACACGTACGTTTTGGCCTTCTTCTAAACGGTTTGCTAAGAAACCTGAAGCGCCGCCTGAACGAGGTTCACCGTTTGCTTCAAAATTAACTAAGCCTACAGTTAAGTGTACTTCTTCTTCAACTTCAGTTTGACTTGATGCAATTGAATATAAACGTGGCGTAATTTTGCGTAGTGCCTCAACAAAAAACTGTGGATCAATTTCAGTTTTAGCTGCTTTCACCACGTCGATAATTTGATGCTCACCTGCGTATTCTCTAGCCGTATTTTTATCAGCTGCAATCGCAGTAAGTTCTTTATCTCCCGAAATTTTCGCCCAAAACTCAACAAACGCGGGGGCTGTTTGTGTGATTTCCAATTCTGTCGTTAAGGCATCTGTTAGTGTAAACACTTGATTTGCACCATTAACTTTTAACTTAACTTTTTCTTCGCCAGTCAACTTCAACGTCGCAATTAAATCAGCCACTAAATTAGCATCATTTTCAAACCAAACACCTAAGGCATCACCGACTTGATACGTTAAGCCAGACTCGCCCAAATCAATTTCAATGTGGCGAACGTCTTTAGCTGAATCACGACCAGTGATTTTTTGGCTTAGAGAGAATTCTGCTGCATAAGGGTTTTGTTTATTGTATTGGCTTGTAGCGCCTGCTGTTGGTAAATCAACAACAGCAGCTAAAGGTGCATCTGTTTGGGTAAGTTCTTCTTTTAACGTTTCAACAATGTTTAACGTCCAGCTTTCACTCTCGCTGTCATAATCAACATCACAATCTATACGAGGTGTTACTTGTTTAGCGCCTAAAGCTTTTAAGCGCTCATCAAAGTCTTTACCTGTTTGGCAGAAAAATTCATAACTACTATCACCTAAAGCTAATACGCTATAGCTTAGGTTTGGTAATTTAGGTGCTTTTTTACCTAATAAAAATTCATGAAATTCAATTGCATCGTCAGGTGCTTCACCTTCGCCATTGGTACTCGCTACAATTAATAAATGCGTTTCATTTTTAATTGATTTGGCTTTATAGTCTGCAGTGTTCTTTAATACAACACTAATACCTGCAGCTTTTGCACTTTCAGCAAGCTTGCTAGCAACACCTTTAGCGTTACCTGTTTGCGATGCATATAAAATAGTTAATGTTTTAGCTACTGCAGCGGCTGGTGCAGGTGATAAGGTTGCAACCTGTCCAGATTCACTTTTTGCGGCTAGATAACCACTTGCCCAAGCAAGTTGTAGCGATGAGTAGCTTGATGTTGCCTGTTGTAACAATGCAAGCTGATTCGCATCAAGTGCACTTGATACGGGGTTTAATTTTTGCTGTAAAGATAGCTGCTCTTGTGGCATGAGAATATTCACCTATGACGATTTATAGGTGAAGGATAAACAATATCATGCAAAACTAAAAAGAATAGATAATGATTTTTTATATCAAAAAGTAATATAAGAAAGCTTATGCAATAAAAAAGTTTAGACAATAAATCGCTTTACGGCTATGTTACCCATAACACTAACCGCCTGAGTCCGACAATTATCTCCGTCAAAATTTTACCTTTATACTTGGCATTATTCCTTATAATTTATTCTAACCAAGGTAATAGCCAAGAAAAGACACTAATTTTTAAATATAAGTCTGCTGATGGTATCCCATCCTTTTCAGATATTCAGCCCCTTGATACTTATTATGAGCAAGTAAGAATTGACTGCTTTGCTTGTCAATTAGATTCCCTTATTGATTGGCATAATGCCAAACTCTATTTAACTCAGTATCAACAAACTATTAAAACGGCTGCATCACTTTATCAAGTAAGCCCGGCACTTATACGAGCGATTATTCATGCTGAATCTCATTTTAAGGTAAAAGCCATTTCTAAGCAGGGGGCACAAGGTTTAATGCAATTGATGCCAACCACGGCTAAAGCGCTTGGCGTTAAAAATCCATTTATTGCAAAACAAAATATTTATGGCGGTGTTAAGCATTTAGCACATTTACTTAAAGTGTATCAGGGTAATAGCCGCTTAGTTGCAGCAGCTTATAATGCTGGAGAAGGTGCGGTAAGAAAGTTTTCGGGTATTCCTCCCTTTGCTGAAACTAAGGTTTACGTAGAGCGCGTTGATATTTTATATCAGCGCTATAAAAGCGCCATTAACATGTAGATTAATGAACCAGTCAATTAAAGCTTATCAGAACATTTAAAACCTGTCTCTTATACACATCTGACGCTGCCGACGATCTACTCTGTGTAGA